>OCAN01000015.1_pt1 | contig 267275 bp, 200 predicted proteins | sample 1538321 | NCBI WGS metagenome assembly OCAN01 (sample SAMEA2580294, study PRJEB22360) | human gut metagenome | biome: human gut; feature: human-associated habitat; material: faeces | place: Denmark | collected 2008/2010 | reverse complement strand
CCCGTCTGTGGCGTCAGATTGCACAGGAAATGGCTCCGAACTATCCGGAAGTGACTACTGACTATATGTTTGTGGATAATGCTGCAATGAAGATGATCCAGGAACCTGCTTTCTTTGACGTGATGGTGACTGAAAATACATTCGGTGATATTCTGACTGACGAAGGTTCTGTTATCAGCGGCTCTATGGGATTGCTTCCTTCAGCTTCTACTGGTGAAAGTACTCCGGTATTCGAACCGATTCATGGTTCATGGCCACAGGCGAAGGGCTTGAATATTGCGAACCCGTTGGCACAGATTCTGTCTGTAGCTATGTTGTTTGAATATTTCGATTGCAAGGAAGAAGGTGCGCTGATTCGTAAGGCGGTTGATGCATCACTGGATGAAAACGTGCGTACACCGGAAATCCAAGTAGCTGATGGTGCCAAATACGGTACAAAGGAAGTAGGACAGTGGATTGTTGACTATATTAAGAAGGCTTAAACAGATCATTCTGAACAAGATATATGGAGGCTGGATTCTTAAAACGGAGTTCAGCCTCTTTTTTGTTCATTTCGTTTCTTTGTTTTTTTACTGAATAAAATGAGTCCGTTGGGAGAAAAAACTAGTCGGACTGTTAAAAAGTAAAAGAGTAAGATATTTGCTAATGAAAAACAGTATATTTGCACAGATTAATACACAAATGCTATGACAAAAAATTATCTATTCTTACTGTTGGGTTTGCTGCTTGCAGCGTGTAGCTCTGATGACAAGGATGAACAACCGATTTTAGTGACCAATGTTGTAATGCCTGCTTCGGGAACAGTATTCAAGCCTGGTGAAAAGGTAACGATAATGGCGAAAGGATTCCAGGACAATGATGAAATCATGTTCGATATCCGCTGGCCGCTTCAAGATGAAGTGCTGCATGAAGGATATGCTAAAGGGGGACGGGGTGTTATAACGGAAAAGACGGCTACGAGCATTACTTTTCTGGCTCCCGGACACTGGCCTGCTTCTACAACGGAAATCTTGTTATGCCGCTCCGGTCAAATGATGTCTTTAGGAAAGATTTCAGTGGCGGATGGACAGGCACCCAAAGATTTTCAGCTTTATGGTATCATTAATTCTCGTTCCAATACTGACCGTCCTTATGCTATCGAATACATCAATCTTGAAAAGCCACAGACAGTAGAGATAGTACGACTTGCAGACAATCAAGACTTCTCTTGTGTAGTCAACCTTCCCGGAAGCTGGAGTCTTAGTGGAGTATGGACGCAGGATAATCGTCGTACGACTGGGCTTTATGATCTTTCTATGAACTATTGGGAAAAAACGGGAGCTGATCAGCTTGTAACAATGGGGATAGCGACCGGTAACTCTGTATTTGGGGTATATCAAGGTGGAGACCGTTTATTTGTTAAAACAGTTAATGTGATGCCCTATACCAGAATGTATATACCGGAGAAACCTGATTATGGTTTTCTGCTGCCCGAAGGAATGAAGGCTGAAGTATTGTCACGTTATCCCTGTATACAAATGAGTGATGGAAATATACTCTGTTCGGCTGATAATGGCGATGGAACTTTTTCACCAGTAGTCTTGAACGGACAAAATATGGAAGAGAAAAGTATATATGTTGGCGAGCCGATACAGGCTGTGGCATTGATCCCTTTTTGGATAGTTAAGCCTGTAGAAGGTATGGGAACGGCTAAATATACACGTGTTGGCGGATATATCGTATCGAAGAGAAATGGTGCGACGGCAGAGGAGGGAGATGGAACAGAATTTAGGTTATGGAACCCGGCTACAAAGACGCTGGACGAACCTTTCACCACATTCTCTAATGCTGCGTGTTCAGTAGCCACACTTGTTTCGGAAGATTTTAAGAAACAAGAACTTTATGTATTGTTTGATGGTAGTCGGAATGGAAGGCTGATTTATGTATATGATTTACTAAAAGGTAGCTGGGAGTCATTATATCCAGGGGGCGGATTTCCTTATTCAGAAATCGTATTAGCCCGATAAGATTATTACTCAGTTATTCTCCGGGCTACTATGCACAAAGGCCCTTTTTCATGCTTATATGAAGCAATGGAGACAAAGCCGGACTGCAAGAGTATGGATTTCAATTCATCACAAGAACGAATAATCATCCCGTCAATCAGATTTGTCCAAGTTTTGACTGACGGGTTATTCAGTTCGCAGCAAATCAGGAAATGTCCGTTCCGCTTTAATACCCGTGTTACTTCGGTGAATGCTTTCGGAAGATCGTTCCAAAAGTAAACCGTCTCGAAGGCAGTGACCACGTCGAACATTTCATCGGTATAAGGCAGTGTGTCTACCGTGCCTTGTTCTATAAAACAGCGGGTGGAAAGATATTTCTTGTTTTTCTTCTGTGCGAAAAGGACACTTTCCGGTGAAATGTCAATGCCGTATGCTTTTCCTTGCGGACAGCGACGCATCAACTGTGTAAGATTGGCTCCGCCACCGCAACCAATGTCGAGCACATTCCATTCCTTATTCCATGCTATATTTGACATTCCCCATTCGGAAAGCAAAGTGTGCCGTTTGTTCATTTCCCGGAGAATGACTCTTCCCCAAAAGCCTTTCGGTTTTTTGAGATTGTTGAATAACTTATGGATGATATTTTTTTTACCCATGTTATAAACTAACTTTGCACGATGGAGTAGATGATAATGCCTGCTAAAGTCAGCAATCCGGTATAGATCATAACTTCCGTTTGTTTCATGCCGGTACCCTTTTCAAGAGCAGGAGTAGGAGTATCTGACTGAAGTCGTGCCGTTAACTTGTGGGCGATAAAGTAGAACAGCCAACCTCCGAATCCACCGATAATGGCTCCTGCTACTAAATCACCGGGATAATGCAATCCCAGATACAGGCGTGTGTAAGAGTTGGTAAATGCCCAAAGCACGATAAATATGCTTAACCAGCGTTTACGGAACAGGCAAATCAGAAATATGGCAAGTCCGAAAGAATTGGCAGCATGACAGGAAGGGAAACCGAATCCTCCTCCTTGTCTTCCATTCACGATATAGACCAAATCCGCTATTGGATTTTCCGGATTGGAGGGACGCAGGCGACCTACCAACGGACGAAGAAAACTATTGCACATCTGATCGGCAAACGTGATAGTGAGGGCGATTGCTATCACATAGCACAATGCCACTTTCCAATGAAAATTCTTGAGCAGTATATATAAAATACTGGCATACATCGGTACCCATATAACTTTACCTGTGAATGCACTCATGAAGTAATCCCAGAAAGGCGAATGTATTCCGTTGAAGAATAAAAGCAGTTGGGTGTCTATATCTGAAAGAAATTCTATCATAAAATAAATCGTATTATTGAAAAGGGATTTGTTTGATCTTATCGTTTAGCCAAGTCATCATATAGCTTCTGAAGGAAGGCTTTTCCTTTTTCCAGATTCGCTCCTTTCTCAGTTCCTTCGTCTATCTGAACGGTATTGGCATCCAGATTGTACACTAATTGATTTTCCGCAGTCACCATGCCGAACAGGGTCGGTTCTGTGAAATACCCGAAGTGGGGAGAAGCCGGATTGAAGATATTCTTACTGAAGGTAAAGTCATCATGCGGTAATCCCAGCTGAGAAAGTAGAGTAGCAGCGATGTCAATCTGTGAAGCATAGGTCTCTACGACTCGTGGTTCCTTCACAGCTCCTCCGATAAGTATGAGCGGAATTGTATGTCCCTCCAGCGGATTTTCTACCGGACGGGGGTAGGCACCCAAATGATCCGGTACAAGTACAATCAGCGTATTTTTCCACATAGGAGTCGCCTTATACTGTTTCACAAAATCTCCTACACAACTGTCTGCGTAGGCGAAAGCATTCAGGACTTTGTCATCCAACCGGTAGAAGGGAACTTCAAAGGGCTCATGACTGCTTGATGTCTGTATAATTTTGAAGAAGGGTTCCTGTTGTTTCTCTTCTTTCAGGTCTTTCATAAAACGTTGGAAGAGTGCGTGGTCCGGTGCTCCCCATTTGCCCGGGCGTTCGGACAAAGGAAAATCTGTCTCTGAAATAATCTTCTCAATGCCCGATGAAACCAGATAGGAACGCATGTTAGTGAAGTCTGCATCTCCTCCGTAGTAGTATTCCAGACTGTATCCGGCATCTTTCAGACTGCGTGGAATGGAAGGGAGCCCGTCTGTCTTTTCAGGATACTTCATAATACTGGTACTTGGCTGACCGGGATAACCACTGATAATAGAGGCCAGTCCGCGATCTGTGCGGAAACTGTTTGCATAGAAATTAGTGAATAACACTCCTTCTTTTCCGAATTTATCCATATTCACTGCCACATTTGGTTGTCCTCCCATCGTTTCCATCAGGTGTGTAGAAAAACTTTCGAGGATGATAAAGATAATATTCGGGCGCTGAGTATTCAGAATTTGTGGGATACTGTCTGTTGCAGTAACAGGTTTATCCAGCATTTCTGCAAACAGATCATCCGCAACTTTCGGGTCCATGAACCGATATTGCTTATCGAAATTGTTTTGATGGGTAGCGGAATACATAAAACTGAATGCCGGATTGATGGCAGCATGATTCATTCGCTGATTCTGACTATAATATACTTTACTCAGATTCATGGTTGACACGGAAAAACCACCGCGGATGGGAATGAAAAGCGCAGCTGTCAGCAACAAAAGAACGAGGGATACATATTGCCGTTGATAAGGTATTTTCAGTGGTGTTTTCTCCCGAATAAGTACGGTGTAGAAAATACCGTAGAGAATGGCTGCGTAAATCAGCATAGCCAGTACACCGAGTAATATAAACCAGAAACTGACGCTCGCCATCGCATCCTTCGGGGAGGAGAAGAAATAGAAGATCGGAGTAGCATCCAGCCGGAATCCCCAGAAGCCGTACAAGCCCAGATCGACAATGAAGATACAGGACATCACAAAAGAGATGATTCCGAAATAACCTTGCCGGATACGGCGTAATATGGAAGATTTCGTCCAGGCGGAAGCGATAAGCAGGAAGCCCGGAATAGCAGTCAGATATCCTGCCAGTGAGAAATCCAGAGGCAAGCCGTGCCACATAACGTTGAAATAATCGCCGATGGAGGCGTCTGTATAAAGTTCATGGTAGTAAACCATGAAAATAGGTTTTTGAAGGACAAACAGAAGAACGAACAAAAAATAAGTCGTGAGAAATTGCAGTATTCTCTTTTTCATATCTATAAACTTAAAAATAATGAACGGAGACAAAGGTACAATTCTTTTCTGTATCTTTGCGCATCAACCTGATAAAACGAGGTGAATGATGGCAAAAATTGCGAATAAATTAACAGATTTAGTGGGTAATACACCTCTAATGGAACTTTCCGGTTATAGTGGAAAGTATGGTCTTGAACAGAATATTATTGCTAAACTGGAGGCGTTTAATCCGGCGGGAAGCGTGAAAGACAGAGTCGCTCTTTCCATGATTGAAGATGCGGAAGCCCGTGGAGCACTGAAGCCCGGTGCTACAATCATTGAACCGACCAGTGGAAATACAGGAGTTGGACTGGCAATGGTAGCGACCATTAAAGGATATCATCTGATATTGACTATGCCCGAAACGATGAGTCTGGAACGGAGAAATCTGTTGAAAGCACTGGGTGCGCAGATTGTGTTGACGGATGGACTGGGAGGTATGGCAGCTTCTATTGCCAAGGCGCAGGAGTTGCGGGATAGTATTCCCGGTTCGGTCATTCTGCAACAGTTTGAAAATCCTTCGAATGCTGCTGTCCATGAGCGGACAACGGGAGAAGAAATCTGGCGGGACACAGATGGCGAAGTGGCAGTGTTCGTTGCCGGAGTAGGAACCGGAGGGACGATTTGCGGTGTAGCACGTGCTTTAAAAAAACATAATCCGAATGTATATATTGTTGCGGTAGAACCTGCGTCGTCTCCCATATTGGCGGGAGGGCAGGCTGCTCCCCATCGTATACAGGGAATCGGAGCGAATTTTATTCCCGGACTTTATGATGCTTCTGTAGTGGATGAAGTAATCGGTGTGCCCGATGATGAAGCTATTCGTGCCGGACGGGAGCTGGCTGCTATAGAAGGGTTGCTTGCCGGAATCTCTTCGGGAGCGGCTGTTTATGCAGCCCGTCAGTTGGCACAGCGTTCGGAATTCAAGAACAAAAGAATTGTTGCGTTGTTACCTGATACGGGAGAACGCTATCTGTCGACGGAATTGTTCGCTTTTGATGCCTATCCTTTGGATTAATACTTAAACCATGATAAGAATTATTTTAATTTTATTGTTTAGCTTTCCAGTTGCCTTATGTGCGCAAACCTATCAGCAATTATCAGAAAAGGCGATTGAATATATCGAGATGGACAGTCTCCACAAAGCGGAAGAGCTTTTGCTTCAGGCTTTGAAACTGGAACCGAAGAATGCGAAGAATGCCATGCTTTTCTCCAATCTGGGGTTGGTACAGCGCCGTATGGGGGAATATGATAAGGCACTCGAATCTTATTCCTTTGCATTGAACTTTGCTCCATTGGCAGTGCCTATCTTGCTGGATCGGGCTGCGATCAATCTGGAAATGGGAAATACGGATCGTGCCTATACCGATTATTGCCTGGTACTTGACGAAGACAAGCAAAATAAAGAAGCGCTGTTGATGCGGGCATATATCTATGTGCTCCGGAGGGATTATCCTGCGGCACGAATCGATTATAATCGCCTGTTGGAGCTTGATCCGCAGAATTATAGCGGGCGGCTGGGTCTGGCTACCCTGGAACAGAAAGAAGGGAAGTTCAAGGAAGCGCTCGAAATCCTTAATAAGATGATTGCGGCGACTCCCGAAGATGCGACTCTCTATATTGCCCGTGCTGATGTAGAACGTGAAATGAAGCATGAAGATTTGGCTCTCGTTGACCTGGAAGAAGCGATTCGCCTGAAGCCGTCTTCGGCGGATGCCTATCTGTTGCGTGGCAATATTTATCTGACACAGAAAAAGAAAGCATTGGCTAAAACGGATTTTGAAAAAGCTATTTCGCTGGGCATACCTCCTGCTGATTTGCACGAGCAGCTAAAACAATGTAAGTAGAACTTCAGACAGTATACGGAAACTAAGTGCAGTATTTCCGCTATGAATACATGTTCCGCATAGAAAAGACAAAACTAAAAACATTTTTACTACTAACTAATACTCAAACAGAAAATGAAACGTATCGTTTTTTTAGATTACGTGCGCGTGTTCGCATGTTTCCTTGTTATGGTGGTCCACGCCAGTGAAAACTTTTACGGTGCTGCCGGATCTACCGATATGGCAGGACCGCAGTCTTATTTAGCTAATGAGGCAGACCGTTTGTGGGTGGCCGTGTACGACGGCTTTTCACGTATGGCAGTACCACTGTTCATGATTGTCTCTGCCTATTTGCTGGTACCGATGAAAGAGGGGCAGACCTCATGGCAATTTTATCACCGCCGCTTCACTCATATCCTGCCGCCGTTTTTCATATTTATGATATTATATTCTACCCTGCCAATGTTGTGGGGACAGCTAGATGGAGAAACATCATTAAAGGACTTGTCTCGGATACTCCTGAATTTCCCGACGCTTGCCGGACACTTTTGGTTCATGTATCCTCTGATCAGCCTTTACCTGTTTATACCTATTATATCTCCATGGCTGAGTAAAGCCACGGCGAAAGAAGAACGTTTCTTCATTGGACTGTTCCTGTTATCAACATGTATGCCGTACTTTAACCGCTGGTTTGGTGAAGTGTGGGGACAATGTTTCTGGAATGAATACCACATGTTATGGTACTTCTCAGGTTTCCTTGGATATCTTGTACTGGCACATTATATACGTGTACATCTAACTTGGGACCGCTCCAGACGTTTTATCGTAGGACTTGTTTTGATGGTTGTCGGAGCTGCATTGACAATTTACTCATTCTATATACAGGCTATACCCGGAGAAACTCTTTCTACACCTGTGATAGAGATAGGATGGGCCTTCTGTACAATCAACTGCGTACTTTTAACTGCCGGTACATTCTTGCTTTTCACATGCATAAACCGTGCGGAAGCTCCACGGCTTGTAACTGACATGTCGAAACTCAGCTATGGTATGTATCTTATGCACATATTCTGGCTCGGATTGTGGGCGACGGTGTTCAAGAGTACTCTGGAATTACCTACTGTTGCCGCGATACCATGCATTGCAGTAAGTACATTTATCTGCTGTTATGTGACTACGAAACTTATCTCGTTTATACCGGGAAGTAAATGGATAATAGGATAAATAACTGATTTTTTTAGGCACGGATTACACAGATTTCACGGTTTTAGGAGATTGGATAGACTACTAAAACCCTGTTCATCCGTGTAATTCTGTGCCTGATTTTATTTCATAACGACGTAATAATATGTCTTTTTTATATCGAGCGTTTTTTACGAAGTCGATAAATTAGCACCGGATTACTATACAAACTGTCGGATCAGGTTCACGAACTCTTTTCCGTATTTCTTCTTCTTAAACTCTCCGATACCATTGATTTCTCCGAATTCTTCGATGGTAGTCGGGCGAGAAATACTAAGCAGATGCAGCACTTTATCAGACAAGACGATGTATGCAGGAAGTCCGTCCTGATCTGCTATTTGTTTCCGCAATGCCCTTAATGCTTCGAATAAATCTTCGTTTTCTCCACCGGGGATGCCGAAAGGAAGTTCTTTGGCAATGACTACCTTCTTCTTTTTCCCTTTTCCTGTCGCGATTTCTTCCCGGTGAATCACAGCGAGTGTCGCTTTTGCTTTTCCAAAAAGAATGTCACTTCCGCTTTGAGTAATTTTGAGATGGTTGTTCTCATTGTAGGCTATTTCAAAATAGCCCAGTTGTAACATCTGGAGTAAATAATCCTGCCAGTCACGAGGTGGTATGTCTCTTCCTGCACCAAATGTTTTTAATTCCTGATATCCTTTTGCCGTCACTTCTGCCGAATAACTTCCACGAAGAATATCTATTAATGTACCCGTACTTATTTGTTGATTCGCCCGGGCAATGGCACTTAACGCTTTTTGTACAATCACCGTACCGTCAAACCGTTGTGGCGGATTTTTACAGACATCACAGTTTCCGCAATCTTCTGTTGAGGTTTCTCCAAAATAGCTTAGCAGAATTCTTCTGCGGCAGATATCTGCTTCAGCATATTGTTGCATACGTTGCAGTTTTTCCAGGTTGATGGTCTGCTGGCTGCTTTCTGTGGCGAATTTAGTTAACAGTATCAAGTCCCCCAATGAATAGAACAATACTGTATCACTTGACAAGCCATCACGCCCTGCACGCCCGATTTCCTGATAAAAACTTTCAATACTTTTAGGAAGGTTGTAATGGATGACCCAACGGACATTCGATTTATTGATTCCCATACCAAAGGCAATCGTAGCACATACTACCTGAATGCGGTCGTTGATGAAATCGTTCTGAGTTTCGTCCCGATGTTGAGAAGACAGTCCGGCATGATAAACACCGCATCGGATTCCTTGTTTTTGCAGCATCTGTGCTACGGTTTCCGTTTTATTGCGGCTCATGCAGTAGATGATTCCGCTTTCTTCTCTGTGGCGATGGATAAATTCCAGAATCGCTTTATTTTTCTCTTTTGCCTGAAAACCGCGTTTCACGTCCAGGCTGATGTTGGGACGGTCAAAAGAAGAAATAAACGTCCGGGGTTGAACCAGATGCAACTGTCGGATAATATCCTCGCGGGTTATTTTATCCGCTGTTGCCGTTAATGCGATAATCGGTATCTGAGGAAATTGCTGATGGAGCATTCCCATTTGTGTATATTCCGGTCGGAAGTCATGGCCCCATTGGGAAATACAGTGCGCTTCGTCAATGGCAAAGAGTGAAATGCTCATATCCCGCAACAGATAGTCTTTTTCCGCTATCAACTTTTCCGGTGAGATATAAAGCAGTTTCAGGCGGCCTTCAACGCAGGCACGACGGAGATTGGCGTTTTCAGTTTCGTCATTGCTGCTGTTGAGTGCTCCTGCCGCGATACCATTGGCTTGCAATGTTTCTACCTGATCTTTCATCAGGGAAATAAGCGGAGAAACTACTACAGTCGTTCCTTCGGAGAGCAATGCGGGCAGTTGGTAACAGATCGATTTGCCTCCGCCGGTGGGCATCAATACCAGTGCATCTTGCTTATTCAGTACGTGACGGATGATCTCTTCCTGCAACGGGCGGAAGCTGTCATAACCGAAATATGTTTTTAGAGTTTCTTTCATCAACATTTATTTAAACTTTGTGGCAAAGGTACGCTTTTCTTTAGCAATCTTTATCATGTCTCGATTTCTGTTTTGATTTTAATGCTTCAAGAGTTAAAGTTTCTTATTATTCACCCTTAATTCCTCTTTTTCAAGGTTTTTGATTGTTTTATTAGAAAAAAATGCACAAAATAATTGTGTGTTTAAAAAAAAAGTAAGACATTTGTAACATGTAACGTTGCAAATGAGCAATTAATAACAAATAAACAAACCCTAACCAGTTAATTCAATGAGTGATTTAGAGAACAAAAAAGCGGAGGAAGCTCCAAAGAAACGTCCCTACAATTTGAGGGAAAAGAAAGAAAAGAAGGCTGCATATCGGTCATTAATCAGACCGGAACTGGCAGACGAGTTGTATGACAAGATTCTGAACATTGTAGTTGTTCAGAAGAAGTACAAAGATCCTGATTATTCAGCTAAGGATTTAGCTAAAGAATTGAAAACGAACACTCGTTACCTTTCTGCAGTAGTGAATTCTCGTTTTGGTATGAACTATTCTTGTTTGTTGAATGAATACAGAGTAAAAGACGCTCTGCATTTGTTGACAGATAAGCGTTATGCCGACAAGAATGTAGAAGAAATCAGCGCAATGGTTGGCTTTGCAAATCGTCAATCTTTTTACGCTGCATTTTACAAGAATGTAGGTGAAACTCCTAACGGATATCGCAAGAAACACGCTGATAGTAAGAAGTAATTGCGTTTTCCGATACTGACCAAAAGGAATTACCTCTGAATGAAAAGTTCGGAGATAATTCCTTTTCTTATTTAATTAATCAATATCAGTAATTATGAAAAAACATTTTATTTCGATGGCCGTAACCGCTACGATCCTTGCATCCTGTGGTGGAGCCAAAACAACAACTGCTGAAGCAGATAAATTTGATTATACAGTGGAACAATTTGCAGACTTACAAATATTGCGGTACAAGGTCCCCGAATTCGAGACTTTGACGCTGAAACAGAAAGAATTGGTTTATTATCTGACTCAGGCTGCCCTGGAAGGACGTGACATCCTGTTTGATCAGAATGGAAAGTATAACTTGAGAATCCGTCGGATGCTCGAAGCTGTTTACACCCATTATCAAGGTGACAAATCGACTTCCGACTTTAAAAATATGGAAGTGTACCTCAAACGGGTATGGTTCTCCAATGGCATTCATCATCATTATGGTATGGAAAAGTTTGTGCCCGATTTCTCGCAAGACTTCCTGAAGAAGGCTGTACTCGGAATGGATGCCCAATTACTTCCGCTGGCGGAAGGACAGACTGCTGAACAACTCTGTGACGAGCTTTTCCCGGTAATGTTTGATCCGGCTATCATGTCGAAACGTGTAAATCAGGCGGATGGTGAAGACTTGGTGTTGACTTCGGCCTGCAATTATTATGACGGAGTTACTCAGCAGGAGGCGGAAAGCTTCTACGGAGCAATGAAAGATCCGAAAGATGAAACTCCGGTTTCATACGGACTGAACAGCCGTCTGGTCAAAGAGGATGGAAAAATACAGGAAAAAGTATGGAAAGTAGGCGGACTTTATACTCAGGCGATTGAAAAGATCGTATACTGGTTGAAGAAAGCGGAATCGGTAGCTGAAAATGATGCGCAGAAGGCAGTGATCGGCAAACTGATTCAATTTTATGAAACAGGCAGTCTGAAGGACTTCGATGAATATGCTATTCTTTGGGTGAAAGATCTTGATTCCAGAATCGATTTTGTGAATGGCTTTACAGAAAGTTATGGTGATCCGCTGGGAGTGAAAGCCAGTTGGGAATCATTGGTTAACTTCAAGGATTTGGAAGCTACCCACCGTACGGAGATCATCAGCAGCAATGCGCAATGGTTCGAAGATCATTCTCCGGTCGATAAATCTTTCAAAAAGGAGAAAGTAAAAGGAGTATCTGCTAAGGTGATCACCGCAGCTATTCTTGCCGGCGACTTATATCCTGCAACTGCCATCGGTATCAATCTTCCGAACGCTAACTGGATTCGCGCCCATCATGGTTCTAAGTCTGTAACGATTGGTAACATCACAGATGCTTATAATAAGGCGGCTCACGGAAATGGTTTTAATGAAGAATTCGTTTACAATGATGAAGAAAGACAGCGAATCGATCAATATGGTGATCTGACAGGTGAACTTCATACCGACTTACATGAATGTCTCGGACACGGTTCCGGCAAGCTTCTTCCAGGGGTAGATCCTGATGCATTGAAAGCTTATGGCTCTACAATCGAAGAAGCACGTGCTGACTTGTTCGGACTGTATTATGTAGCTGATCCGAAGCTGGTGGAATTGAAACTTGTTCCCGATGCTGAAGCATATAAAGCGGAGTATTATACATTCCTGATGAATGGTCTGATGACTCAACTCGTACGCATTGAGCCGGGAAACAATATAGAGGAGGCTCACATGCGCAATCGCCAGCTGATTGCCCGTTGGGTATTTGAAAAAGGTGCTCCCGACAAAGTGGTCGAAATGGTGAAGAAGGACGGAAAAACTTATGTAGTAGTCAATGATTACGAGAAAGTACGTGAACTGTTCGGTGAACTGCTGGCTGAAATTCAGCGAATCAAGTCAACAGGTGATTTTGAAGGAGCCCGTACATTGGTCGAAAATTATGCGGTGAAAGTTGATCCGACTTTGCATGCCGAAGTGTTGGAGCGTTATAAAAAGCTGAATCTGGCTCCTTATAAAGGGTTTATAAATCCGGTATATGAACTGGTGACTGACAAGGATGGAAATATCACTGATGTTACCGTGTCTTATGACGAAGACTACGTAGAGCAAATGTTGCGTTACAGCAAAGATTATTCTCCGTTGCCTTCCGTAAATAACTAATATTGAAAATGGATATAAAAGAACAACTGAAAGATATTAAAACACAGCTCCGTCTCTCTATGAACGGGGCTGTGTCCCAAAGTATGCGTGAAAAGGGGTTGGTATACAAACTCAATTTCGGAGTTGAACTTCCTCGCATAAAGATGATTGCCGAAGGTTACGAAAAGAATCACGGCCTGGCGCAGGCATTGTGGAAAGAGGACATTCGCGAGTGTAAAATCATGGCGGGAATGTTACAGCCTATCGATACATTTTATCCCGAGATTGCCGATATCTGGGTAGAAAGCATCCGTAACATAGAGATAGCGGAGCTGACCTGTATGAATCTTTTTCAGCATCTGCCGTATGCCCCTGCTAAATCTTTTCATTGGATGGCTGATGAACAGGAATATGTGCAAACCTGCGGTTTCCTGACGGCAGCCCGTCTTTTGATGAAAAAGGGGGATATGACGGAAAGAGCTTCCGGTGAGTTGCTTGACCAGGCATTCTGTGCCGTTCATTCTGAAAGTTATCATGTGCGGAATGCAGCTATGCTGGTTATCCGTAAGTATATGCAACATAACGAAGAGCATGCTTTTCGTGTATGCCGGCTGGTTGATGGGATGGCGGATTCTACAGTGGAAACGGAGCAGATGCTCTATAATATGGTGAGAGAAGAAGCTAATGATAAGTATTAAGTAATAAATATTAAGTATTAGGTATTGTCATGTGGGCATCATCCGCCGAATGGAATTTTAAGTAACTACGGTTCATACCTAATACTTATTACCTGTTACTTATTTCTCAGAAATTTTTTTGCTTTCCACAAAAAAGGCTTAACTTTGTTCGCGCTAATTTTGTGCTGATGATGGAAACTCAAAATGTGAAAGATACGGTAAGACAGATATTCACAGAATATCTCACAGCGAACGGGCATCGAAAGACTCCCGAACGTTACGCCATACTCGAAACTATCTATTCCATCGACGGCCATTTCGACATCGATATGCTCTATTCCAGAATGATGGATCAGGAGAATTTCCGGGTAAGTCGGGCAACTCTTTATAATACTATTATTCTGCTTATCAACGCACGGCTGATCATCAAGCATCAGTTCGGTACTTCCTCCCAATACGAAAAATCATACAATCGCGAGACACATCATCATCAGATATGTACTCAATGCGGCAAAGTGACCGAGTTTCAGAACGAGGAATTACAGCATGCCATCGAAAATACAAAATTAAGCCGCTTTCAACTTTCGCATTACTCCTTATATATATATGGATTGTGCAGCAAGTGTGACAGAGCTAATAAACGGAAAAAAGTCAGTAACAACAATAAAAAAGAAAAATGAAAGTAGATGTTCTATTAGGATTACAATGGGGCGACGAAGGTAAAGGAAAAGTAGTCGACGTATTAACACCTAAGTACGATGTGGTCGCTCGTTTCCAGGGCGGTCCGAATGCCGGTCATACACTTGAGTTCGAAGGACAGAAGTATGTACTTCGTTCTATTCCTTCCGGTATTTTTCAGGGAGATAAGGTAAATATTATCGGTAATGGTGTAGTGCTCGATCCGGCATTGTTCAAAGCGGAAGCTGAGGCACTCGAAGCATCGGGACACCCATTGAAAGAGCGTTTGCACATTTCTAAGAAAGCTCATCTCATTCTTCCGACGCACCGTATTCTGGATGCCGCTTACGAAGCAGCTAAAGGAGATGCGAAAGTAGGAACTACCGGTAAAGGTATCGGTCCTACTTATACGGATAAAGTAAGCCGTAATGGTGTTCGTGTAGGTGATATTCTTCATAACTTCGATCAGAAATATGGTGCGGCAAAAGCTCGTCACGAACAAATTCTGAAGAGTCTGAACTATGAATATGATCTCACTGAACTCGAAAAAGCATGGATGGAAGGTATCGAATATCTGAAGCAATTCCATTTTGTGGACAGTGAACATGAAGTAAACAACTATCTGAAAGATGGCAAGAGCGTTCTCTGCGAAGGTGCTCAGGGAACTATGCTTGATATTGATTTCGGTTCGTATCCGTTCGTAACTTCTTCCAATACGGTTTGTGCAGGCGCATGTACCGGCTTAGGAGTAGCTCCGAACCGTATCGGTGAAGTGTTTGGTATTTTCAAAGCATACTGTACTCGTGTAGGTGCCGGTCCGTTCCCGACAGAACTGTTCGACGAAACTGGTGACAATATGTGCACACTGGGACATGAATTTGGTTCAGTAACAGGACGTAAACGTCGTTGCGGATGGATTGATCTGGTAGCTTTGAAGTATTCTGTAATGATAAATGGTGTTACCAAGTTGATCATGATGAAAAGCGATGTACTCGATACATTCGATACGATCAAAGCTTGTGTAGCTTATAAAATAGATGGCGAAGAGATAGATTATTTCCCATACGACATCAATGAAGGTGTAGAGCCTGTATATGCAGAGCTGCCGGGCTGGAAGACAGATATGACAAAGATGCAGAGTGAAGACGAATTCCCCGAGGAATTCAACGCTTATCTGACTTTCCTTGAAGAACAACTTGGTGTGGAAATCAAGATTGTATCTGTTGGACCGGACAGAGCGCAGACTATCGAACGGTATACTGAAGAATAAGAAATGTTATTCTGTCGAATAGAAGAATAACTTTGTTCTATAACTTAATGAGAGAGGCGGAGAAATGGAAATTACTCCGCTTTTTTTTCTTTACCCCCAATATTAACTATAACGCATTATGAAAACACATTTCATCTCTTTCCTATTGTTAATAGGTATGAGTCTGGGAGTATCTTCTCAGCTCTATGCACAGCCTTCCTACCAACCTAGTGAAGAAAATCTCAAAGCCCGTGAAGAATTTCAGGATAATAAGTTCGGAATTTTTCTTCATTGGGGACTGTATGCCATGCTTGCCACCGGTGAGTGGACTATGACAAACAATAATCTGAATTATAAGGAATATGCCAAACTGGCAGGTGGCTTCTATCCTTCCAAATTTGATGCAGATAAGTGGGTGGCTGCCATCAAGGCATCGGGTGCCAAATATATTTGTCTGACTTCCCGCCATCATGATGGTTTCTCCATGTTCGATACCAAGTATTCGGATTTCAACATTGTAAAGGCAACTCCTTTTAAACGGGATATTATAAAGGAATTGGCAGCTGCTTGCAGCAAACAGGGAATCAAACTTCATTTCTACTATTCTCACCTTGACTGGACGCGGGAAGATTATCCCTGGGGACGTACAGGACGGGGAACGGGACGTTCGAATCCGAAAGGAGACTGGAAAAGTTATTATCAATTCATGAATAATCAGCTGACGGAGTTGCTGACTAAGTATGGTCCGATAGGAGCAATTTGGTTTGACGGTTGGTGGGACCAGGATGGAAATCCTGACTTTAATTGGGAATTGCCGGAACAATATGCCCTGATACATAGATTACAGCCAGGTTGCCTGATAGGAAACAATCATCATCAGACTCCCTTCTCCGGTGAAGATATTCAGATATTTGAGCGTGATCTGCCCGGAGAAAATACAGCAGGACTTTCCGGACAAAGTGTTAGCCATCTGCCTTTGGAAACATGTGAAACGATGAATGGCATGTGGGGATATAAGATTACAGATCAGAATTATAAATCGACGAAGACACTGATTCATTATTTGGTGAAAGCGGCAGGAAAGAATGCGAACTTACTGATGAATATCGGTCCTCAACCCGACGGAGAACTTCCGGAGGTAGCCGTACAACGGTTGAAAGAAGTGGGAGAGTGGATGAAGCAATACGGTGAAACGATATATGGAACCCGTGGCGGTGTAGTTGCTCCACACGATTGGGGAGTGACGACGCAGAAGGGGAACAGACTATATGTACACATTTTGAATTTGCAGGATAAGGCGTTGTTCTTGCCTTTGGCAGACAAGAAAGTCAAGAAGGCAGTGCTATTTAAAAATGGTACTCCCGTCCGTTTTTCTAAAAATAAAGCAGGTGTGTTGCTGGAATTTGCAGAGATACCCAAAGATGTTGATTACGTTGTAGAACTAACAATTGACTAATTTTTAGCTAATTCTTCATAAAAGCATAGGGAAACTATCGTTACATACGTAGTTTCCCTTTATTTTTGGCAAACAATTTGTTTATATAGATATAGAGTAATAATTAAAATGAAAAGTATATGATGTCTTACTGGGTATTATTTATTGGTATTGCCGTAGCAAGTTGGTTGGTACAGATGAATTTGCAGAACAAATTCAAGAAGTATTCCAAAATTCCGACAGGAAACGGTATGACAGGACGCGACGTAGCTTTAAAGATGCTGCACGACAATGGAATTTATGATGTACAAGTAACTCATACACCCGGTCAGTTGACCGATCACTACAATCCTGCTAACAAAACAGTGAATCTGAGTGAAGGTGTATACGAAAGTAATAGTATCATGGCGGCTGCCGTGGCAGCGCACGAATGTGGACACGCTGTTCAGCATGCTCGCATGTATGCTCCATTGAAAATGCGTAGTGCCTTGGTTCCGGTAGTGAATTTTTCGTCCTCTATCATGACTTGGGTGTTGTTGGGTGGTATTTTACTGTTCAATACGTTTCCGCAATTGTTGTGGATTGGTATCATTCTGTTTGCTACCACCACTTTGTTCAGTTTTATCACCTTGCCGGTAGAAATCAATGCAAGTAAACGTGCATTGGTGTGGTTAAGTTCATCCGGCATTACAAATTCATACAATCATACACAAGCCGAAGATGCTCTTCGTTCTGCTGCATATACCTATGTAGTAGCTGCACTGGGTTCGTTGGCTACATTGATTTATTATATTATGATTGCAATGGGTAGAAGAGACTAAGAAGCCAATTTAATAATTATTGGGGCGCCTCCATCGTTTTCAAAGACGGTGGAGGCGTCTTGTTTAGTCATAATACGTATATTCACGTTTTTTACAATATTGACGATTTTTTCGGATATATGCAAGCGTTGCTCGGAAATTTGCAGTAAATTTGCGCAATTAAAATACTAAACAGTAATTATATCATGGCAGCAAAACCAAGTATTCCTAAAGGAACTCGTGACTTTTCGCCGGTAGAAATGGCGAAGCGTAATTATATATTCAATACGATTCGTGATGTATATCATCTGTATGGTTTCCAGCAGATAGAGACTCCATCGATGGAGATGCTTTCTACACTGATGGGGAAATATGGCGATGAGGGTGATAAACTTCTATTTAAGATTCAGAATTCCGGAGATTACTTTTCAGGCATCACGGATGAAGAGTTATTGAGTCGTAATGCCGTTAAGCTGGCAAGCAAATTCTGTGAGAAAGGTTTGCGTTATGACTTGACGGTGCCTTTTGCCCGTTACGTGGTAATGCATCGTGATGAAATTACTTTTCCGTTCAAGCGTTATCAGATACAGCTGGTTTGGCGTGCAGACCGTCCGCAGAAAGGACGTTATCGTGAGTTCTATCAATGCGATGCCGATGTGGTCGGTAGTGATTCCTTGCTGAATGAGGTAGAATTAATGCAGATTGTCGATACAGTATTCAGCCGTTTCAATATCCGTGTGTGCATTAAGATTAATAATCGCAAGATTCTTTCCGGTATCGCTGAAATCATCGGGGAAGCTGATAAAATCGTAGATATCACAGTGGCTATTGATAAACTGGATAAGATTGGTTTGGAGAATGTCAATACGGAACTGAAAGAGAAAGGTATCAGTGATGAGGCGATTGCCAAATTGCAGCCAATTATTTTGTTGAGCGGAACAAATGCTGAAAAACTGACTACTTTAAAGAGTGTATTGGCAGCCAGCGAAACAGGTATGAAAGGAGTGGAAGAAAGCGAATTTATTCTGGGTACGTTAGAAACAATGGGCTTACAGAATGAAATTGAACTTGATTTGACTTTGGCTCGCGGATTGAATTATTATACCGGTGCTATCTTTGAAGTGAAGGCTCTGGATGTACAGATCGGTAGTATCACCGGTGGTGGTCGTTATGACAACCTGACAGGAGTATTTGGTATGACTGGAGTGTCGGGTGTCGGAATCTCTTTCGGTGCAGACCGGATTTTTGATGTCTTGAATCAACTGGATCTTTATCCGAAAGAAGCTGTAAACGGTACAGAATTGCTGTTCGTGAACTTTGGTGAGAAGGAAGCTGCTTTCTCTATGAATATGCTGGCAAAAGTACGTGCGGCAGGTATTCGTGCTGAGATTTTCCCGGATGCGGCAAAGATGAAGAAGCAAATGAGCTATGCCAATGCGAAGAATATTCCGTTCGTTGCTATTGTAGGAGAGAACGAGATGAATGAAGGCAAAGCAATGCTGAAAAATATGGAGACTGGCGAACAGAATCTTGTTTCGGTGGAAGAACTGATTGCAAAAATAAAATAGATTGGATGGAGAATCTCTAAGTGTGCGATTTTCTTATTTTATATAAAGACTGCCTCTATGGAATGTGAAGATTCTGTGGAGGCAGTTCTTAAATATTGACTTTCGTGTTTACTCCGGATAAGAAACTTATCTGTATTTATCTTTTTCGACAAATACAGTCTGCCAGATGATCGTTGATAAATCCTGCAGCCTGCAAGTGAGCATAGCAAATCGTAGTTCCGAAGAATTTAAATCCTCGTTTTTTCATATCCTTGCTCATGGTATCGGATTCGGGAGATGATACAGGAATCTCACTCAATGAACGAACGGTACTGATAATTGGTTTTCTGTCGGGAAAGAATGAAAGTGTGTAGTCATAAAAACTACCGAATTCTTTTTGTATGGCGAGAAATTGCTTTGCATTGGTGATTGTCGATTTGATTTTCAGGCGGTTTCTCACAATACCGTCAAACTGCATCAGCATTTCAACATCTTCGTCGGTCATTTGTGCTACAAGTTCGGCGTCGAAATCGCAAAAGGCTTTGCGATATCCCTCACGTTTTCTAAGAATAGTTATCCAACTCAATCCGGCTTGGGCACTCTCCAGCACAAGAAACTCAAACAGCGTCTTGTCGTCGGTTACCAGTTTTCCCCACTCCTGATCATGGTATTTCACATATAGCTCGTCAGTTCCGCACCAACCACAGCGTCCGTTTATTATATCTTGCATAAGCATAACATTTATAGTATATTACAAATATAGATAAAAATCATGAGTATACTATTCAAAAACAAAAGATATTCACTTTAGATTAAACGGAAAAAGCAGGGAGAGCTGGGCATTAATTTCTATCTTTGTATATAACATTAAATCATTGGCAAATATTTGAAAAACGACAAAATCCAGAGTTATATGAATACGATTAGAAACACGTTATTTTTAGGCATTATCTGTGCTGTCACTACTGTCTCTTCGACAGCTCATGAATTCGAGTTTAATAAGATCTATCCAAAGAAATCAGTGAAGACGCAAGTAAGAAAAGAGATTGTTACGTTCTTTTCTGAATACCTTTCTGGTAAAACAGCCACCTTTGATGCAGGAAAGTCATTGAAACTGTCAGAAGTGGAGCAGTATCGTGATGCCGTATGGCAGTTGTGGAAAGAGGCAAATGCTGGTTTTGAGGAAGAAAAATTAATAGCTTTGGATACACTTTCATCTAATTCTTCCGGTTGTTGGAAACTTCCTGAAAACTTGGAACCGAATGCTGTGATGCCCTATTGTTGGGGAATGAAAGGAGCGGTTGAAACAGGAGCTGAACTTCCATTATTTCTCTATCTGCATGGCTCGGGCCCTAAGGAGCGGGAATGGAGTACAGGGTTGAAAATTTGCCGGAATTTTGATGATGCTCCTTCCGTTTACTTTATTCCACAGATTCCGAATGAAGGTGATTACTATCGTTGGTGGCAGAAAGCTAAACAGTTTGCCTGGGAGAAATTGCTGAGGCAAGCATTGCTCTTGGGAGAGATTGATCCGAATAGAGTTTATGTCTTTGGAATTTCGGAAGGCGGATATGGTAGTCAGCGTCTGGCTTCGTTTTATGCTGATTATTGGGCTGCAGCGGGATCGATGGCGGGAGGGGAACCTTTGAAGAATGCTCCGGCAGAGAATTGTAGTAACATCGCTTTTTCTTTGCGGACAGGGGATAAAGATACCGGATTTTATCGGAATACACTGACCGGATACGCGTTGGAAGCATTTGATAGTTTGGCACATCAACGTCCTGGCCATTTTATTCATAAGATAGAACTGATTCCCGGAATGGGACACAGCATTGATTATCGTCCGACAACTCCTTGGCTAAAGCAATATGTCCGTAATCCTTATCCCAGATATGTAAGTTGGGAGAACTTTGAAATGGACGGAATTTACCGGACGGGCTTTTATAATTTGTATGTGAAGGAAAGATCCGATGAAGAAGGGAAGTCTCGTACTTATTATGAGATGAATATTTCAGGAAATGATATTTCTTTGAAGGTAAATGAGGTTGTTTATGAAGTCATAGAGAAAGATCTCCGATGGGGAATAGAGATGAAGTTTGCAAAGAAATATATGCAGGCACACAAGGGGAAAGTTATCATTAATCTCTGTGATAAACTGGTTGATTTAAATGAAAAGGTGACTTTGACAGTGAACGGCAAAAAGGTGTTTGAAGGAAAAATGAAAGCCGATTTGAAGAACATAGTCAACAGCTGCGCTGCGTTCTTTGATCCCCTACGACTTTATCCAGCGTCCATAGAGGTAGAATTGGATTAGAATGCGTTTTAGGATAAAAAATAATTCGTGCAGCGAACGCAAAGGATGCTGCACGAATTTTCTATTATAAGTGGCGTTCCGGATACATTTCATTCCACCATTCCGGTTGATTCTGCAACCAGCGTGCAAACCATGCCATAATAGAATTATGCCATTTGATTCGCTTGTCGTAATCGGAAATAAAGTGATTCTCTCCGTCTACGGTTACAAGTTCTACCGTTTTGCCAAGTATTTTCAGCGCATTGAAAAGCTGGATACTTTCGCCGACAGGTACATTCGTATCTACCGTACCGTGAAGCAACAGCAATGGAGTGTTGATTTTGTCGGCGTTGAACAGAGAGCCTTGCTTGGTGAATAATTCCGGGTCCTTCCACGGATAACTGTCAGCAGCGGCGATAGCATTGTAGGAATATCCCCAATAACCTTCACCCCAGTAGCTGGTTACATCACTGATGCCCGCGTGTGATACGGCTGCGGCAAAAATATCGGTCTGTGTCTGCAAATACTGCGTCATGAAGCCTCCATAGGAAGCACCGAGACAACCGATTTTTTTATCGTCCACAAACGGATGCTCCTTGCAGAACTGCTTTGTACCTTCGATGATATCATCTGCTGTACGTTTCCCCCAAGCATTGACATGGCGGGCGGAGAACTCCTGCCCGAAGCCGGTTGTCCCGCTAGGCTGGATGACATATACTACATAATCACGTGAAGCGAATAATTGCGCGCAATACGGATTACTGATTCCGCGGGTAGTCGGGGACGTGCCGCCATAGTAATATACAATCATCGGATATTTCTTGTTAGGATCGAAATTCGGAGGCAGACACATCTTACCTGTGATGACAGTTCCATCGGAAGCGGTAAAGTTCCACGGTTCTATTTTTCCCAATTCTATTTTATCCAGAATCGGTTTCATCGGATCGGCTAGCAGGCGGGACGTTTTTTTCTTCATGTCATAGAGGTAGGCAGCTCCCGCATTGTAATCCGACTGACCGATATAAGCGGCTATGCCCGGATTATACTCGGACAGAGCGAAGTTAGTGGTGACATCTGTTTCCAGATTCAGTTTTTCAAAACGTCCGTCTTTCGGTGAATAACGATAGATGTTTTTGCAGTCTTCATCTTCCGTGTTAAAGTAGATGCAACCATCTCCACGGTTCCACTGCAAGGGGCTGACAGTGGGGTTGAAATCTCTGGTGATTGGTTGTATCTTACGGGTAGCGAGGTCCATGATGAAAGCCTGGGTATCGAAATCATTGGCGATAGGATGATCGCCACAGTTCTTTCCAATGCCGCCGAAGGCTTCGGGGCTGCCTGTCAGCAGTAACTGTTTTCCATCCGGTGAATAGCCTGCACCACCCAGAAAACGGTCTTCGTAGAAGAGAGTATCGACTTTCAATGTTTCCAGATCTACTTGATAGAGTGAGGATAAAGAGAACGGACGTTGAGTGATATTTTCTTTAGAGGTACTATATAGCATGTATTTTCCGTCCGGCGAAATGTCCTGCAGGTAAGTGCTGTGGTTACCATAGGTCAGTCGTTCGGAAACTCCGTCGGACAGGTTATATTTAGCTAAGAAACTCCGTCCGCGAGTATTCGGAATACGGTCTGCCGGACTAACGATACGACGGAGAGGCCCATCCTCCTTTACTCCTTCCTCACGGGGATAGTAAATCAGGAAATCTTCGTTGGGTGACCAGGTGAAACTCTGCTCAGGGATACTCTGTAGGATAGTCTCTTCGCGGAGTGTGACAGGATCGAGACTGATTACATCATTTCCGGCCAGGGCAGTTACTGTATAGTATAGTTTATCGCTTTTCGGCATCCAGCTCATACCGTCTCTGAGATTGGTCAGGAGTACTTTACCGGATTTTAGCTCTGTCAGTTCGCAATAGGTACGTGAACGTTTGGCAGCGTGGTTGTCCCAGTAGCGGGTCAACAGATATTTTCCGCTGGGAGAGACAGAAACAGCGATGGCCCGGCTTCCATATACTGTATTGTCAAGGGAAAAACGTTTTCGTGCTTCCGGATCTAAGTTGCAGGGAATGTCTTTGAATTTCTCGTCTTTGATCAATTCGCATTTCAGCGTTGGAGTGGCTTTGTCATCGGCAGCAGAAAGCAGTTTGATGATAATTTCGTAATCCCGTTCGGGTTCCAGGCTAAGGGCTATGTCGCGTGATGATCCGGAAGTGATACTGTCCTCTGCCGCATCCTTCACTTGTTTGGAGGCTCCGTCAATAAAGACTTCCCAGCGGACGGGAGAGGTGATTTTCAACTTCCCTTTCAAGAAGCGCTCTGCACGAATTTGCGTCTTGACCAGGTAAAGTTTGTTGTCTTTATCCGCTTTTTCAAAACTTAGATACCCTGCTGTGTCAGTAGTGAGTGACTGCATCGGTGTATCCGGCAAGTGCAGTACGACTGGGGTTTGGAGTAACATCTTTTTGGTGTGTTTTTCTCCTTTAGGATTGATGCTGTCGTTCATAATGGGGGTACGAACGCTGATGGCATTCCGGACTTTGTACTGTGTCAGTCTGTCTTGTGCTTGAATAGTAACACCGGTTGCCAGAAAGATGGCTAAAGCCATAGTTCTCTTTTTCATTTGTCTATGTCTAAAGTTAATAAATATTTGATTGCGTGACTAATATAAGACAAATGCTTGAAGCATGCAACCAAATGTCCTTTTTATTTTAATATTCTATTTGATTAAGTATCCCGTTGAGGAAAGCAATAGCCACTCCGTAATTTGTCATCGGTACGTTCTGTTGCCTGGCTCTTTCGATACGATTCAGTACATATTTGCGGTTGAACATACAGGCGCCGCAATGGATAACCAAAGAATAGGGAGTGAGATCTTGTGGAAAATCGGTTCCTGCCACGATGTCTATTTGTAACTTTTCTCCAATCCGCTTTCGCAATAAGCGTGGGAGTTTTACTCTGCCGATATCTTCGGATAGAGGGGCATGTGTACAAGCTTCGGCTATCAGTATGCGGGAGGATTCTGTCAGGCTTTCGATGGCTGAGGCACTTTCTACATAGTATCCGATATCTCCTTTATAACCAGCAAAAAGAACAGAAAAAGAGGTCAGTCTGCTTTCTGTCGGTTTTTGCTCGTAGACTGTTTTGAATACTTGTGAGTCTGTAATAATTAGTTTAGGAGGGCGGGCGAGAGCTTGCAATGTTTCTGATAATTTATCTGTGGTGCAGCTCATGATCAGGCATTTCTTATCGAGCAGTTCCCGCATGGTTTGTACTTGTGGCAAAATCAGTCTCCCTTTAGGAGCCTGAATATCTTGTGGCATGACCAGTAAGACGAGGTCTCCTTCTGTTACTAATCTGCCTGTGATACTTTGCTGATCGTAATCTACCGGCAGTTTTTCCAGAATCGCCTGGCGTATCAGTTCTATGCCTGTCCTCTCTTTGGCACTGACCAAGAGAGGATGATTCCCAAAAGTTTCTTTTATTCGGGTAGCGAGTGATGCGGGGGATTTTCGTATATCTGCCTTGTTGATAAGCAGAATAGTCGGGATGTTTTTTGCTTTGAGTTGTTCCAGCCAGTGAAGTTCTTCGGTGAAATCCGCATCTTCGGGTATTTCTATGGAGGCATCACCTGCACAAAGCAGAATGGCAATATCGGTTTTTTCTACGGCTTTCCATGTACGTTCGATGCGCATGTTTCCTAATTTGCCTTCATCGTCGAATCCCGGAGTGTCTATGAACAGGCAAGGGCCGATACCGTGAATTTCCATTGCTTTCTGTACGGGGTCGGTCGTTGTTCCGGGAGTGTCGGAAACAAGAGCGGTATCCTGCCCGGTCAGCGCATTGATCAGGGAAGATTTCCCGCTATTGCGCTTTCCGAAGAGGGCGATATGGAGCCGGCTGGCATTGGGGGTAAAACTGCTATGCATATAAGTGGATATAAATAATGTTGTTTTCTACTTAAATTGAGAATCAGATATTTATAACTATTTAGGCACGGATGATGCGGATTACACGGTTTTGTTTTGCGTTAACACATTAATAAGAACTGTGTAATCCGCGTCATCCGTGCCTAATTTATGATGAATTAAAATCTGAAATCTCTTTTCCCTTCCGCTATTTCTTTTAGATTTCGGATCGCTATTTCTCTGATTTTTGGGTTCGGAATCCGGTCGGTCTCTTTAGCTATCAACTTCATTCCTTTGATTCGGGTATCTTCCAATGCATAATCTTCGAGGTATTCTTTCAGAGTCATTAATGCGTTCGGTCCGCAGCAGTTGGCTATCTGGCCCGATTTGACTAAAGACATAAACCGGTCACCGGTCCGTCCTTCCCGATAACAGGCGGTGCAGAAACTGGGGATATGTCCGGATTCGAGCAACCAGTTGACCACTTCGTCCAGCGTCCGGGTATCGCTCACATCAAATTGTGAAGAGTTGTCTTCCGGAAGCTCTGTCTCTGCATATCCGCCTACACTTGTACGGGAACCGCCACTGATCTGTGAGATGCCGAGTTCAAGAACCTTTTCGCGGGACTCTTGTGACTCTCTGGTTGATATAATCATTCCGGTATAAGGAACTGCTATCCGGATGACGGCTACAATCTTGCTGAATATATCATCTGAAATTGCATTGGGAAAATCTCCCGCATCAATATCATCTGCCGAACAGATACGGGGTACGCTGATAGTGTGGGGACCTACACCGAAACGGGCTTCCAGATGTTCTGCATGCATCAACAATCCTACGAAGTCATAACGGTAAGTGTTCAATCCGAAAAGTACTCCCATTCCTACGTCATCGATTCCTCCTTCCATGGCACGGTCCATTGCTTCCGTATGATAAGCGTAGTTGCTTTTTGGCCCGGTGGGATGGAGGGCTTCGTAGTTCTCTTTGTGATATGTTTCCTGAAATAAGATATAGGTACCGATATCGGCATCTTTCAACCGGCGATAGTTTTCGACGGTAGTGGCTGCGATATTCACATTAACCCGGCGGATAGCCCCATTCTTGTGTTTGATGCTATAAATGGTCCGGATAGATTCCAGTATATATTCCAGTGAATTCAGTGTCGGATGTTCTCCGGCTTCGAGTGCCAGACGTTTATGCCCCATATCCTGCAAGGCGATTACTTCTTTGCGAATTTCTTCCTGTGTCAGTTTTTTGCGGGCGATTGTTTTGTTCTTTGCGTGATACGGGCAATACACACAGCCGTTCACGCAATAATTTGACAAGTAGAGTGGCGCGAACATGACAATGCGGTTGCCGTAAAACTTCTGTTTGATTTCTTTGGCGAGATGGAAGATTCGTTCTATCAGGTCAGGCTGGTCACATTCCAGCAGGGTGGCTGCTTCGCGATGCGTCAATCCTTTGCAAAGAGCGGCTTTTTCGATCAGCTGTTCTATGAATGCGCGGTTGTCTTTGTGATTCCGTGCATATTCAAGAGTTTCTAGAATTTCTTCATGATGAATGAATTCTTCTGCTTGGGGTGAATCTACTTTATACATTTCTTTATTGTTTGTAATCGCCTCTGTCGAAGGAGATTTGATAACCGATGTTTTCCAACTGTTGTTGTAATATTCTAAGTCCTTCCGCAGATTCCGCTCCGAGGGAGGCTTTGTTGTTATACAGATTGTATTTTTTACGTTCTTCCTGTGGCGACAGATTGGGCATGACCACATTGGCGCCAGCCAGTATTCCCCGTTCCCGTCCGTCGGGAGTGAGTGTAGCCAGTGCTGTGGTGGCCGGAATCAGTGCCGACGGATGCATCAGCCGGAAGATGGATAATAAAAGGATGGTCTGTTCCACGGTTCCGCAGGGGGACTGGGCAAAAGGGGTGTCACGATGAGGCAGGAAAGGACCGATACCAATCATTTCGGGACGAAATTGTTCGATAAACAAAATGTCCTGGATCAGATGTTCCACTGTCTGTCCCGGACTGCCGACCATGATTCCGGTTCCCGTCTGATAACCGATTTCTTTTAAATCCTGCAAGCATTGCAGACGACGTCCGCACGACATACCCTCGGGGTGTAGTTGCCGATAATGCGATTTATCATAAGTCTCGTGACGCAGCAGATAGCGGTTGGCACCTGCTTGGAAAAAACGTTCGTATGCTTCACACGGCTTTTCACCGAGTGACAGTGTAATGGCACAATCGGGATAATTCCGGTGAATCGCTGAGACTATACTTTCTATCCGTTCATCTGTCAGTACAGGATCTTCTCCTCCTTGCAGCACAAATGTGCGGAAACCGAGTTCATAGCCCTGCTTGCAGCAATCCAGTATGCTTTCTGCGGTTAGCCGATAACGTTCCAGATTCGGATTTCCTTTCCGGATACCGCAGTAATAGCAGTTATTCCGGCAACAGTTGCTGACTTCAATAAGCCCGCGAATAAAAATCCGGTTATCGAAATGACGGAGGCTGACTTCTTGCGCCTGTTCGTTGATATAGCGCAATAATTCTCCGTCACATTCGGTCAACAGTTGCCGAAATTCTTCCGGTCGGAGTGTCCTTTCTTTTCGTAGTTTATCTACCCATTGTCTCATAGCTTTCTTTTCGCTTGAGCAGCTCTTGTACCAATTGACGACGTCCTGAAACAATGTCATTGTGTGTACTTGGTCCGGTGATGCAACCGCCTTCGCAAGCCATCACTTCGATAAATTGTCCCGCTGCTTTTCCTGTTTTGGCACAGGCACGCAGCAAGGCTATATTCTTTTTGTTGATATCTGATACTTGGATAGCATTGATCTTATCCGCTTCCTCTTTCAGATATGCCTTCACTGCTCCCATCACACCGCCGGCCTGCGCAAAACCATGTGCTTCGCGTACGGAAGTATGCAGGATGGAGAAAGAATCCACCTGCTCCAGTTGAATGTCCATTCCATCAAGGATAGAACCGACTTCCTCGAAAGTCAGGATATAGTCTACCGCTTCGTCACGGCGTACCTCTTTCCGTTTGGCTACACATGGACCGACAAATACAATCTTCGCATCGGGATGCTTCTCTTTAGCGATTCTTGCTGCATAATACATCGGTGATCCTGTGGTAGAAACGTATGGTTTCATTTCTGTCAGATGTTTCTCTACCAGTTCGATGTAAGAGGGGCAACAGGAAGTAGTCATGAATTTCTGTCCTTCTTCCAGTTTTTCCAACAGTTCGTGTGCTTCGTTGCTGGTGGTCATCATGGCTCCTTCGGCTACTTCGATGATATCGGTGAAGCCTATCTCTTTGAAAGCACCGTACACCTGTTCAATAGACGTTTTGAACTGTCCGAGGATAGACGGAGCGATGATGGCAACCATCTTTTCTCCTTTCTTGATTCGCTGCAATACGTCGAATGTCTGTGAGATTTCGAAGATAGCACCGAATGGACAGGCATTCATACACTTTCCGCAATAGATACATTTGCTCTCGTCAATGTACTCCACGCCATGTTCGTCTTTTTTTATAGCTTTCACCGGGCAGGACTCTTCGCAGGGCACAGGGATATATACAATCGCATGATAAGGGCAACTCTTATGACAAATACCACAACTGACACAAGTATCGTGATCAATCATTGCCTGACCGTTTTTCTTGAAACGTATCGCATCTTTGGGGCAGTTCATGTAGCAGCTGCGTGCCACGCATCCCCGGCAAAGATTGGTAATTTCGTAATTAATCTGTACGCAGGAAGAACAGGCTTCATCAATGACGCACATGATATTCTCCTTACTTGGCTCCGGACGGTCCAGTGCCATCCGTGCATATTCGGAGAGAGGAGTTACTTCGTCGTGTTCATCTGTCATATCCAGTCCCATCAGCGGAAAAGTTTTGTATCTCCATACAGCGCGTTCTTTATGTACGCAGCAACGTCCCAGCGGTTTTGATTTGCGCGGACTCAGCTCAATAGGGAGGCGGTCTATTTTTTCTACTAACTGGTCGTTTTTCCAGAGTCTGACAAGGTCAGCCAGCAATTTGTGCCGGACAATCATAATATTATTCGTAAAAGCCATATAGTAATTAAAAGGATTGTTAGTGGGTGCAAAGATAGTAACTAGTTTGCGGATAAACTAATAATCGTTAAATTGAATGTCGCAGATTGTTACATTCATGTTTCCGGATGGATAAAACAATCCGAATATAAGAGGTTATGTCTTTCCGGTTGGTTAAATAAATTCAATATTTAAGTTTTTTGAAACATTCTTGTCAATTTTTTGTAGCATTCCGGTGTTATCTTTGTGAAGCATAAAATAGAGAGGAGAAAGAGATATGAGTAGTAGTATGTTGGAGCAAAGAAGTCGCTTTGCGATGATCGGTGCATTGATGATTATTGTCAGCCTGATGTTTTTGTATTATATGGGGAGTTCGCTGGTTGGTGCTACAAAAAAGTATTTGGAACAGGTGCAAACCATTGAGATCTCTTGCGAATAAAAGGGGGGAATATAGCAAAAGCCTATTTCGATTTTCTTTTGAATTAAAAAAATAGAAAATCGAAAGGGGCTTTTAGTATGTGTCCATTATATGTTTTTAATCAAAATCTAAAGAAGATATATCTTCGAATCTTCCTTCAAAATAGAATGAACCGGTAGTTTTACGTTCTTTATTTTGTTCTATGTCAAATTCGCCGGGTTGAGCGGCTTCTAAATTCAGATTTTTAATTTCTATTTTATACAGTCCATCTGATGTCTTGCTAATGATTAGATCGCTTGATTGATATCCCTTGTTCCAATCTGCCTCATAATATTGTTCACAATAGTCACTTCCATCACTATTTTTTACACAATTGATATTAATTTCACAGTCATAATAATAGTCATCTTTTTTACTACTATAATATGCTTGAAAAGGAAAATCTCCTTCAGGAAGAGAATTAATGTCATATTTCTTAGGTGAAACAAAAGAGATGACTGCAAAAGACACTTTTTTACCAATAATTTCTTCTTGTTTTTTAGTATAATAAAAATAGTCAATATTAGAGAATTCAAGTTCGTACTCATATAAACCGCCAGAATAGGAGGGTTCATCTATTGAAAGATAAGCATACTTGAAGTCGACATGTCTTCCATCAGTGTCTATATAACATTTTTTTGTGTTTTCGTTTCCTTGTTCGTCGTCGTCGTCTCCACAAGAAGCTAATGTGAGGCATGAAGTTGCCATTAATAGCATCAAAATCCAGTAATTTAAACTTTTCATAATAGTATCGCTTTTATAATTTGATAATGTTTTGTTATTAAGTTGTGTGTTATTTATCAGCCGCAAATGTATACTTTAAAAATAACATCAAAAAATGTATAATTCGCTATATGAGCCTATTATGTGGAATGATGTGACTAAACGCTAAAAATTAAAGTTTATTTGGTGAATCTTTTTTTCTTGGTTATTATGCTGCTTGTTATTGACTGTTTGATGAGACTTCCTACTATAAACTCATTTTGGGGAATCCGAAGAAAAACATTACTTTTGTCAAAGACAAATGGAATCATTATGGATGAAAAAGAGAAAGCATGGAAAACGGTGAGCAGTAAATACCTGTTTCGCCGTCCTTGGTTGACTGTACGTTGCGAAGATATGTTGCTTCCCAATGGGAATCATATCCCTGAGTATTATATACTGGAGTATCCCGACTGGGTGAATACGATTGCCATTACGAAAGAAGGCAAGTTCGTGTTTGTGCGCCAATATCGTCCGGGAGTAGAAAAGACCTGTTATGAACTTTGTGCAGGCGTTTGTGAAAAGGAGGATGCTTCCCCTCTGATATCCGCTCAACGTGAATTGTGGGAAGAAACCGGATACGGCAAGGGAAACTGGCAGGAATATATGGTGATCTCTGCCAATCCAAGTACTCATACCAATCTGACCTATTGCTTTCTTGCCACTGATGTAGAATTGATAGACCATCAGCATCTGGAAGCAACAGAAGATTTATCTGTTCATCTGCTGACTCTGGAAGAAGTTAGAAGCCTGCTGGACAACAATCAGATAATGCAGGCATTGAATGTAGCTCCGCTTTGGAAGTATATGGCTGCTTTGAAATAACATTTCTCTCCTGAATAAAAACTTCAAAAAGATCTTTCATCTTTCACCGATACTGCGGAATCTCTTTATTGATCAAGGGTCTGTGATGGTGAAAGATCTTTCACCTATCTTTCATCTTTCACCCTTTTTTCATCTTGGTCTCTGTTTCCTTATCTAATAACCTATTACTCTTTCCGTCATCTATTAATAGATAAGTTCTGTTTCATTAGAGATTAACTTCTTTTCCTCTAATGGCAAACTTCCTTTGTATTAGATCCAAACTCAAAACGCAAGCTTTGTTTTTATAAATGCAAGCTTCATTTCTATAAACGCAAGTTTCGTTTATAAAAACAAAGCTTGCGTTTTGAGTTTGCTTTAGATAAAAGATAAGTTTATCATTAGAACAAATGAAGTTTGCTCCTGATGCAACGGAATTTGTCTATTAATGAATTACAGCCAGTCTATTAGTATACTATAATCTGATGAATGTGAAAGATGAAAAGATTGATTAATTCTTATGTAGAATATTACTTTGTGCCAGATAATGCGGATTATTGGCATAGATAAACATGACACTGCCGTCTTTGATCGTATTGATAATGGGGCGGGCGAGTTTAGTCGGAAGGGCGGGGCATCCGAGGCTTCTGCCTAATCGCCCCGAAGCAGCTACTGACGGATTGGCGTATGGAGCTCCGTGCACTACGATAGACCGTGCTTTTGCTTTATCGTTGATTCCTTTTTCCAGTCCGTTGAGAATAAGGGAATATCCGTTTCCTCCTTGGTAAGTATTTTCGGTAAGATAAAAGCCTAGCGAACTTTTATATGAACCATATTGGTTGGAAAATGATGTGGCGTAATTTTCTCCGCTATTTCTGCCGTGTGCAACGACTGATGAATACAGTAATTTCTTCTTTTCCATGTCAAACACAAAGAAGCGTTTCTCGGTAGAAGGTTTGGAGAAGTCTATCAGTGTCAGAATCGGTTTGCTTTTTTCTTTGATTCGATTATAACCTGCTACAGCCTGCCGGAAAGCAATGAAATTGACAGTTCCTCCTAATTCCATTTCTTCGAAAAGCTGCTCACCGGCGGCTAGCTCCGAAACCGGTTCCGAAGAGGTAAAAGGAGAGTTGGCAACCGTATTGACAGCAGCACGGTTCAGAGGAATGAAAAGAAATAACAAACAAAAGATAACTTTCTGAAACATAGTGTGTAAGCTAGGAATAAAAACGTGGCAAATATAAAAACTATTTTATTCCAAAACAAAAATAATCGTCTCGTTAACAGGTGCCCAGTCAAAAATAAACTTAGCGTGGGAGGTCGCATTCCGTACACACATATGTGATCGGGGAGTTGTTCCCAATGACCAGCTATATTCTATTTGCGTCTTTCGTGGCTCGTTGACAGGTACTCCATGAATGTATGCTCCATCCGTGAAACGGCTGGCATAAGGAGCGTAGCCGCCTGTCTCTTTGGAACCATCTTTCAGAAAGACCATCTTTACTTTTTTCTCTTGCAGTACGAACATCCCCAAAGGTGTCTCCTGCGCATATGGCGGACGGTGAAGTCCGGTCGTGGAAGGATTCATGCTGCGTACTACCCATTCGCCTTCGCCCGTTCGTTCTAGCGTGGCGATGTTCTGATTGTGGCGGTCTACAAAGATCGCTTTGTTGAAAACAACCGTGTCACCGATTACCTTGACATACTTTTTAGGAATCATCCATTCTCCTCCGGTAAATATAGGTTCTGCTTTCACGAATTTCTCCCTGTCTTCGAGGAATCGTGTCAGTTCCCCGTCTTGACCGTAACGTTCGGGTACTAAGGTATCTGTCAGCAGATAAAGCGGAACGGACTGGTAACGTTCTACGCCGAGAGTATCTGCTACACGTCCGTAAGCATTTCTTTTGAATGTTCTCACCAGAGGCGCTTCGCCGTTTCTGTTTTTGTAGTTCTGCAGTATCGCCCATTGAGAAGGCTGCTGCTGTATATTTTCGAGCAAAGCAAGCTGTTCCTTTATCTTATCCCACTGAAAATTGCGGGTAGTATCCTTATAAGGATAGGTGTCCTCCAGCGTATATTTGTCATATAGCAGTTCTTTGGTGATATGGATTTGTTCCGGAGTAATTGTTTTAACTACAGGTTCGGCTACCGTCTCCGCAATCGTATCTTGCATGAGAGAGTCTGTTTGCAGTGTTTCGGTAGAAGACATGTCTCCTGTACGCGATGTGCAGGAACACAGAATGCAGAACGTGACGGATATACCGAATCCTATTTTATTCATATTATTAATACAATGCATTTTGAGGTTCGTTTACGAATATACACTATTAAAAGGAATAATCCTCTTCTTTTGTTTAAAAAGTAAGGAACAAATATGCTTTTTTGCCAATAGGAGCAGGTTGTCAGTCATTTTGTCAGTCAAATTCTGCCAAACAATCATTCTTTTGCTTTGGCACGCTTTTCGCAATGAGTTTAGCGTCCTCTTCAAAAGAGGACAAAACATGAATATAATGTATAACAAATAAAATCAAAAAAGAACTATGAACATTAAACCGTTAGCAGACAGAGTGCTTATTCTCCCTGCACCTGCAGAAGAAAAAACAATTGGTGGTATCATTATTCCTGATACAGCAAAAGAAAAACCTTTGAAGGGTGAAGTTGTGGCAGTAGGTCACGGTACGAAAGACGAAGAAATGGTATTGAAAGTAGGCGATACAGTTCTTTATGGTAAATATGCCGGAACAGAACTTGAAGTCGAAGGTACTAAATACCTTATCATGCGTCAGAGCGACGTTCTCGCTATCTTGGGTTAATTTCGGGATCTTAAATAGAAAATTGTAAATCATTAAATAGTAAATAAGGAGATGGCAAAAGAAATATTATTCAATATCGATGCCCGTGACCAATTGAAAAAAGGTGTCGATGCATTGGCAAATGCAGTAAAAGTAACTCTCGGTCCAAAAGGACGTAACGTTATCATTGAGAAGAAGTTCGGTGCTCCGCACATCACAAAAGACGGTGTGACAGTAGCAAAGGAAATCGAATTGGCAGATGCTTACCAGAACACCGGTGCTCAACTGGTCAAAGAAGTTGCTTCAAAGACTGGTGACGATGCAGGTGACGGTACAACTACTGCAACTGTTCTTGCTCAGGCTATCGTAGCTGAAGGTTTGAAGAACGTGACTGCCGGTGCAAGCCCGATGGATATCAAACGTGGTATCGACAAGGCTGTTGCCAAAGTGGTGGAATCAATCAAGGCACAAGCAGAAACTGTAGGTGACAACTATGATAAGATCGAACAAGTTGCTACCGTATCTGCCAACAATGATCCGGTTATCGGTAAATTGATTGCTGATGCAATGCGCAAAGTATCTAAAGACGGTGTGATCACTATCGAAGAAGCTAAAGGTACTGACACAACAATCGGTGTAGTAGAAGGTATGCAGTTCGACCGTGGTTACTTGTCAGCTTACTTCGTAACCAACACTGAAAAGATGGAATGTGAGATGGAGAAACCTTACATCCTGATTTACGACAAGAAGATTTCTAACCTGAAAGATTTCTTGCCTATCCTTGAACCGGCTGTACAGACAGGTCGCCCTTTGTTGGTAATTGCAGAAGATGTAGATAGCGAAGCGTTGACTACCTTGGTAGTGAACCGTCTGCGTTCTCAGTTGAAGATTTGTGCAGTGAAGGCTCCGGGCTTCGGCGACCGTCGTAAAGAAATGCTGGAGGATATCGCTATCCTGACAGGTGGTATGGTAATCAGCGAAGAAAAAGGTCTGAAACTGGAACAGGCTACAATCGAAATGTTGGGTACTGCTGACAAAGTAACAGTTTCTAAAGACTATACTACTATCGTAAACGGTGCCGGTGATAAAGAAAACATCAAAGAACGTTGCGATCAGATCAAGGCTCAGATCGTTGCTACTAAATCAGACTACGACCGTGAGAAATTACAGGAACGTCTGGCTAAATTGTCAGGTGGTGTAGCAGTTCTCTACGTAGGTGCTGCTTCTGAAGTAGAAATGAAGGAGAAGAAAGACCGCGTAGACGATGCATTGCGTGCAACTCGTGCAGCTATCGAAGAAGGTATCATCCCGGGCGGTGGCGTAGCTTATATCCGCGCTATCGATTCTTTGGAAGGCATGAAGGGTGACAATGCTGATGAAACAACCGGTATTGGTATCATCAAACGTGCTATCGAAGAGCCGCTTCGCGAGATTGTAGCTAATGCAGGTAAAGAAGGCGCTGTAGTTGTTCAGAAAGTACGTGAAGGAAAAGGTGACTTCGGTTACAATGCCCGTACTGATGTTTACGAAAACTTGCATGCTGCCGGTGTAGTAGACCCAGCTAAAGTGGCTCGTGTAGCTCTTGAAAACGCAGCTTCTATCGCAGGTATGTTCCTGACTACTGAATGTGTGATCGTGGAAAAGAAAGAAGATAAACCTGAAATGCCGATGGGTGCTCCCGGAATGGGAGGCATGGGCGGAATGATGTAATCTCGTCTTTCTTAGATTAAAAAATAGTTTGGAACCGCTTCCCTACAGGGGGGCGGTTCTTTTTTGCGTTAAACTCTTTGTTCCCCAATTTTGTTAATTCTGGACTCACTGTTACTGTTTATAGGAAAAGTGTGTATTTTTGGTTTTGTAATTAACAGTTTTAATACGATGGGGAATTTAATTTTATTTTTTAGAAAAGTAGCCGATGAGCTACGGGCAGAGGGAAATTTTGGGACTGCCCATGTATATCGAAGTACGTTGAATACCGTGATCACCTTTCATGGAAGTAAACATCTTGATTTTCGTCGGGTGACTCCCGAATGGTTGAAAGCCTTTGAAGTAAATCTTCGGAGTCGGGGGTGTAGTTGGAATACTGTTTCCACCTATCTTCGGGTTTTTCGTGCAGTTTACAATCGAGCCGTGGATCTTCGGAAAGCGGAGTATATCCCTCATTTGTTTCGTTCTGTTTATACAGGTACACGTGCTGATAGAAAGCGAGCGTTGGAGGATGAAGAAATGCGCAAGGTTTTCGGACGTCTGCCGGAATTGCCAGAAGTGACCCCGGATTTAAGGCATGCGCAGAATTTGTTTATTCTGATGTTCCTGCTTCGTGGTCTGCCTTTTGTAGATCTGGCTTATCTGCGGAAAAGTGATTTGCGAGACAATGTAATCACTTATCGTCACCGCAAAACGGGACGTTCGTTGTCTGTCACTCTTGCACCGGAAGCAATGGTGTTGTTGCGACGATATATGGATCGTAATGAGAGTTCTCCTTATTTATTTCCAATTCTGAGTAGTGATGAAGGAACAGAAGAGGCTTACCGTGAATACCAACTGGCTTTGCGTAGCTTCAACCAAAAACTGATGCTATTGGGGAAATTGATGGGGATGGAAGGAAAATTGAGCTCATACACGGCTCGCCATACGTGGGCTACGACTGCGTATCATTGTGAAATCCATCCGGGAATTATTTCCGAAGCAATGGGACATTCATCTATCACTGTGACAGAAACCTATCTGAAGCCTTTTCATAATAAGAAAATTGATGAGGCTAATAAAAAGATCGTGGATTTTGTTCGGCGATCAACTGGATGGGCAATCGTTTGAAAATAAGACCGTTACTTTATAGGTAACAGAGCCGAATAGCGTTGCAAAGATGGATATATTTTGGAAAACATGCAAACAAAAAAGATATTATTTCTAGTAAACTACTAAAAAAAGAGAAATTACACGATAAAACAGCGGATTTCTTAGTATTGGACTTTTGTAATCCTTTCATCAGAATAAAAGATTTCCCTCCCCTCTGCCGCATTTCAGAAGCAGGGGTAAATATGTTTCGTAGCCAAATCATTTAGTTTTTCGTATAGAAGGCCCTCTAAAAGCCTGGACAAAGGTTTTCCTGTTACCTATAAAGTAACGGGCGTTTATTATTGAAACTTAGTGTTTAATAATATATTATTAATGTAATTTTTAAGTAGTTATGAAAAGAAAATTTGTAAGAGTGATGTTCTTCGGGGCGTTGGCACTTTCTACTGTCACCTATGTAGGCTGTAAAGACTACGATGATGACATTGACAATCTGCAACAACAGATTGATGCTGTAAAAGTGTCACTGGATGAATTGCAGGCTAAAGTAAATGGTGGAGCTGTCATCACGAACGTTACTAAGGGAGAAAATGGAATTACTGTAACGCTCAGCGATGGTAAAAGCTATGAGTTGACAAACGGTAAGGACGGTGCTGCTGGTAAAGATGCTGCTGTCTGGACAATCGGCGAAAGTGATGGCTATTGGTATAAAGATGGCGTGAAGACTCAATACAAAGCTGTCGGTGTAGATGGACAAGCAGGTGCTGATGGTAAGCCGGGAGCTGATGGCAAACCGGGTGAAGATGGCAAGCCGGGTGAAAATGGGCTGTACTATGTACCTAATCAGGAAACCGGATGCTTTGATATATGGAAAGATAACAAATTTGTTGAATCAACAGACATCAATTGGAAAGTTGCCTCTGAAGGAGGTATTAGCGCAGTACTTAATAGTAATGTGTTAACTCTTACCGGTGTTCAGGGAAAAGATGGTCAGTCTATCTCTGTTGACTTGGTTTCTGGTATCGCTTTGTCTTCTATAGCATTTATACCTGATGTTGTAAGCCAGGATGTTCCATATGCTACTACTAGTAATCCTTTCTATCATATTAAGAACTATTTGGATGAAACTAAGTATAATACTGCTAACAACGCTTTCAAAGAACAGTCTGACTGGGGAAAATCTAACGTTGTTGCAATGAACTATCGTTTGAATCCGGAAGATGCAAATGTAGATGCAAAAACTGTATATGGTTTCATTGACCGTAAAATTACGACTCGTGCTGCCGGTGACAGAACTGTTCTTTTGAACGTAGACAATAAAACTGTAAGTGATGGTGTTGCTGTCATCGATGCTACTGTCAATCCGAATGCATTGGTTGAAAATCAAGAATATAACATCGCTGCTTTGCAGGCATGGTATGGTCAGACACCTTTGACTTCTGATTATGTTCATGTGACTTCTGAAGAAATAGACCTCGTACTTGCCGATAGTGTAAAAACGGTGCAGGGTGAGGCTGCTGTAACATTCTACAAACGTACACAATCTATTGCTAAAGGTGAATCAGACGCTTTCATCAAACAGTTTGTTGCACTGGATGCTGAGGCAAATGCCGCATTTAAGTATACAGGCACTATTAATCTTAAAGATTACGTAGGATTGTATTCTGATATCAAGACTGACTGGTTGGCTGAATTGGGTTTCAAAGGTATGAGCTATGAATTCTCTATACCTGAAAAATATCTGGCTAATGATGATGAAAAGACTAATCAACAGTGGTTTATTACAAAAGAGGGAGAAAACACTCTTGCTAATGGTGTGATCAAAGTTAATCCGGAAGTCGTTAACGGAACTCTGGCTATCGGACGTACTCCGGTAGTGAGAGTAGATGCTTTCCTGACTAGCAATAATGGTGCGAAGAAACTGGTTGCTTCTTCTTACATTAAACTGTCTATTACAGAAGAAGATCCTACTCCGGGTACTAAACCTGATTATGGTACTATCAATATGTCTGATCCTAAGGCTGCTGATTATCATAAGTTAGAAAGCGATGATAATGCATTTACCAATGCTTATCCTCTTGATAATGTGAACATGGATTATCAGGCTATCAACAATAAGATTTATGGTACTGCTAAGTTGACTTCTACTACATTCTGGAATTATTATGGTGGTCAGGATCATAAATATAATGTATTGGTTACTGTAACAAATAAGAGTGGTCAGGAAGAAACAATCATCAGTGAAGAAGTTTCTCAGCAAACTGATGTTGTAATCTCTAATAAGGGTCTTCTGCTTAACATTAAGTTGAATGATGATGCTACTAAGACTTCAGCTATTAAAGTTGGTATCAACAACCTGATTAAGACTCAGAACACTTATAAGGATATTGACGGTAAGGGTGCTAAGTATTCAGTGAAGATTATCATTCCTTCTAATGATAATTCACATGGCGATATTAAACTTGAGCAAATATTCTATGTGAAGGAAGAATGTGTTCCTTATGTTTATAATCCTCTGTATTACAACGAAACTTATAAGTCTCTTGCTGATGGCAAAACTTATAATGACTGTATCGTGATAAAGGGACAGAATACTTCCGGTCACTGGGAAATGTCTTCTGTAGTAAGCGAGCACTTCGCTAATATGGAAGGAGAGAATATCTTCGAATATTATAATAAGGTGAATAATGTGAACGCTCTCCAGTTCCAGTGGGCTAGTGGTATTACTGGAGTTACTCCTGATCCTTTGACTTCATTCAATACGGATGAAACTGTGAAGTTGACTGAAGCGATGACTAAGCGTGACGATGTTAAGAACATGACTTACAAGGTTACTTTGGTGAACGATGAAACATGTAACTTCAACTATAACATTGTATTCGTTAATCCGTTTGTTGCCGGTACTACTAATGGCATAAGTATTTATGGTAATGGTATTGGTGAGAACACAGGTGCAACGATGCCGCAGGTTGTTGTTAAAGACAATGAAGGTAGCAATATCTATTCTTACAACAATACGTCAAAAACTTTGGTATTAAGCTCTAAGGCTACAGATACTTATAAGTTGACTAATGATATTGTCAGCGTAGAATATGCTTTCGTAGAGAATGCTGCTTGGACTGAACTGACTTCTAATATGTCTAAGGATTCTAAACTGGAAGTAAATGATGTAACAGGTGTTGTAACTTGGAAAAATCAAGGTTCTACTTTGGTGAAAGACTACAATCTTACTGTGACAGCGAAGGTTACATTCAAAGACTTGTCAGTCGTAACATGTAATATCCCTGTTAAATTGGCAAAAGACGCTCAATAACAGACTATTGTCTCCTCACAAAAAAAGTCTGACTTGAAAAAGTATGGCTTTTCATAATGACAGAGGACGTTCCAAGGAAATAAAGGGGCGTCCTCTGTTTTGAATTGAAATTATATAGTACAAACATGAAGAATAACTATCACATTCTTTTAGTTGCATTTTTGATGTGCTCTACTGTCGTTTTTGCTCAACAGTCGGGTGATATAAGCGGCCAACCTCGTGCTATAGAGGAAGGGAAGACGGTGTTCAATCCACATTGGTTTTTATCTGTTCAGGGTGGCGGTGCTTATACTGTGGGTGAATCTGCTTTTGGAGATTTACTTTCTCCGTCTGTAGCAATGGCTTTTGGTTATAAGTTTACTCCTTTGTTCGGGCTCCGGGCTGAGGTTAGCGGCTGGCAAGCTAAGGGAGGCTGGGTGAATCCGACTACTACTTATAAATATAAGTATTTGCAAGGCAGTGTAGATGCTATGCTCGATCTGAGTGATTTGTGTCGTGGCTTTAATTCCGAACGTATTTTCAATGCTTATCTCTTTCTGGGAGTGGGCTTGAATGGCGCTTTTAGTAATGATGAAGCTGTAGCATTAAACGCGGGCGGATATAAACTGCATCATCTTTGGACAGGTAAGAAAGTATATGTTGCAGGACGTGGTGGTGTGGGAGCAAACTTTCGTTTGAACGACCATGTAGCCATTAATCTGGAACTGAATGCCAATATGCTATCTGACAAGTTCAACTCAAAGAAGGGACGTAATGCTGACTGGCAATTCAATGCCTTGGCAGGTCTTACTTTTACGTTGGGTAAAAGCCATAGAAAGACAGCTCCTGTTTACCACGAAGTGGAACCACCGGTTACAATACCAGCGGCGGAAGAAGTTAAATCTGCTCCTGTAGTGGAGCAACCGAAAAAAGAAACAGTTATCAGGAAAGCTTTGAAACAGAATATCTTTTTCGCTTTAAATTCTGCACGTATTCAAGATGACCAGCAAGCTAAGATTGCTTCTTTGATTGAATATATGAAAAAGTACCCTACTGCAACAATGAATGTGACAGGTTATGCGGATGTCAATACAGGTAATCCTGGAATCAACAGAAGATTGTCTGAAGCTCGGGCTAACAATGTCGCTGAAGCATTGAAAGCTAAAGGTATTACAGCTGATCGGATTATCGTAGATTTTAAGGGGGATACTGTACAACCTTATTCCACTCCTGAAGAGAATCGTGTAAGTATTTGTATTGCAGAATGATATTTCCCACTCTCATGTGAGATTCTATTTTCCCCATTAACCTCGATATGAGGTGTTCTTGCATGAGAAATACATAGAAGTCTATGCTTGTGAAAGTCGGGACTTCTATATTCCCTTTTTCACTAGAATGTGAAAAGACTCAAAGGGGAATCCGAATATAGAGATTGTACTTGTGAAAGTACTCCTTTACTATTTGTCCCCTATGGAGGATGCCACCCTTTCTCACTGGCATCCTCTTTTTTATGCCGGACGGAATCAGCTTATTTGCTTCTATACGGTTTTATCTGCCGGAAATCCTCGTCATACAATCCCACGAGTAAACTTTCTCCTTTGCTATCTACCCTTAAGCCACCATAAGCGGCATCATTATAGACAGAATCCTGTCCTTCTTCAAAAAAGAAGGACTCGGCACCGAGGAATAACCTGCCATTTATTGTTTTATATTTCAGTACAATTTCGTTCTCATTTACAGGTTCGGGAGATTCCTGCAGCCGCATTATTTTTCCGACATGATTATGATCCAGTTTTAGTACGACATAACCGCGTTTGGCTTCCTGACCGTCTGTCAACTCAGAATTGGCTTCTTTATAGCTAAGTCTCATATAGTCTCCTTGCATCAGTGAACGGGGATCGACAGGAGCCAGTTGCAGCAATACGAGCTGTCCCTCTTTCAACGTCTGTTCTTTCTGATAGACAGACCAGTTGAAGTATACCAAAAGAAGGACTAAATTAGCGATGATCAGTATGGAACTATATTTTTTCATGTCTTGTCTTTTTTTGAGTGAGCACATACCAGGCTATAAGCAGCACGATTCCTGTGCAGAACAGGGTGATTGATTTCGTCAGCAAAGTTATATCCAGATCATAATAATATTTGGATATAGCGTAAATGAAGAGAAGGAGTGCGGCTGCGCACTCAGCTTTATAGCCATAATGAAAACATATCAGTATCAACAGGATACTGCCGGATAAATAAGGGGCATGCAGGCTGGGAAGGCAGATAAGGATGCAAAGGAGATAAATGCACACTTGATGTATCAGGCTCTTGACCTGCATCACCTGCATGATTTTATAAACTGTTATAAGGATTCCCGCCAACATGAAAACTGATATGATCCAATCATTGCTGCTTTGGGTTAAGTAATTGATAGACAATCCTCCCAACGCAAGGACGCATGAGACAAACAGACCGGAATGAATCGGTTTGTATTTAGAAAGATCCCCATTTGTATGGCTGAGTATTTTCGTCTCCAATAGATTGACAAATAAAAAAACAGCCATGATAGGTACAATAGCCACATTCAGAGGATTCGGCGGAGAGAGTAAATTTGTTATTTCTCCGAATAAGGCTGTATAAAATGAAACCACCGAAAGGAAAGTCAGGATGAATCCTTTGGATAGTAACATTGTAACTATGCTGATTCCTATCAGTACGATAAAGAGGACATCTATGTTTGAACTCATGCCAAAACCGGCTAATATACATCCGGCTATATAGCAGGTGATATTCATCGCATCCAGAAAAGGCTTGGTCAGGCGGCGATTGATAATCAAAGTAGTAATAATTAAAATACTTCCTGTGATCAGACAGGAAATTTCGGAGCGGAGGATGGAGGCGAGTGCCAGAAATCCCAGGAAAAAGATAGCAGTCAGAATCCCTCCGATAATTGAAAGGACTTCGATTGTCAGGTTACTCTTCTGTGCCATACCATTGTTTTTTAAGATGGAGGATTGTATAAATCAATAAGGTGGTACCCATGATGACGATAATTCCTGAAAAGAGGAATATGTTGACTTCCCTTAGTTTGCTGTGACAGATAAACAGGGACAGCAGAATCATCAGTATTGCAAAAGGAATAGCGGAAAGATAGAATAAATTCTTCTGTTTCCATCCGAACCATAATCCAGCCGAAAACAACAGGATAGTGCTTGCGAGCGGAACGGATACAATAACACCTTCTTCGCAAATTGCCGCAATCATAAGATAACTCACGTGTACAATGGTTGCCAGTGAAAGCAGGCTGACAAACCAGCGGTTCTGTCTGCTGAAAGTTCCTTTTATGCTCATCCATTCTGTGATGACAGTTGTCAGGGCACAAATCCAGGTTACTGCGCTGGTCAGTAAAGTGACTGCCCATAGATTATCAGACACAATCTGCAGAACGTATAACCATATAGTCGTGCAGAGCAGTCCTATAAATGTGAGCCAGAGTGGAGTGAAGCGGATGGCGACTGCCCAAAGGATGGTGAACAGTGTCCAGCCCAGAAACAGGTCGTATGCATCAGCCCCCGTCTGGTAGATTTGTCCGAATACGGCAAAGAGTGTACCTACCAGGAAAGTGGCTCCGGTGAGGATAATCTGTTTGATAAGTACGTTCCATCGAGTGAATATTGTCAGCAGAACAGATGCAACGAGTAATGTTTGTACTATTCCCAGTTTTGCAACTTTGGGGAGATCTTCCCAGTTATAGGCGAAGAAAAAGATGATTCCTGCCACTGTAAAACCAACGCCTGCGGCCAACAGGAAGATAGAAAGAAATTGGTTCCATTGCTTTTTATCGGCATACATTGATTGTCTGAATAGGAGTGAAGAGTCCGGTTTTTCCATGTGCTTCTCTTTTTTAATGATTGCAAACATAAGAAAATAAAATGATTATCTTTCGGTAAGATATAGAAAAAAGGCGGAACCTGGCTCATTGTTAGTCAGCAATGAGATCAGGTTATGCCTTTCTGAAGATAATCATCTTGTTTGTGTGCAAGAATAAATATCGTCGGAGAAGAAATCGTTAAAATACTTCCCGTATATGTTTATAATTAGAATTAATCGTATCAATCACTTCTTGTGAACGCCCGTTGATCAACAGTTTGTACATGGACTGGGCGAAGCCTACCATCTGGCCGAATTCTATTTTAGGGGGCATGGCAAGAGCGTTCGGATCGGTCATGATATTTACCAGTACCGGACCATCCAGTTCGAATGCATTTAATAAAGTAGTCAGTACTTCTTCCGGATCGCTGACATTGAATCCTGTCATTCCCATTGCTTCGGCTACCTGTGCAAAGTCCGGGTTCAGCATGTTTGTCTGCCAGTCCGGAAGTCCGTCGACTTCCATTTCCAGTTTCACCATTCCCAGGGAGCGGTTATTGAATACGATGATCTTAATCGGTAGTTTGTATTGGATAACAGTCTCCAGATCACCTAAAGTCATAGACAAACCTCCGTCTCCACAGAGCGCTATTACCTGACGGTCGGAGTAAGCCAGCGCTGCTCCGATGGCCTGTGGCAGGGCGTTTGCCATAGAACCGTGATTGAAAGAGCCCAGCATGTGGCGTTTTCCTGTAGCTTGTAGATAACGTGCACCCCATACACAAGTCATTCCGGTGTCAACTGTGAATATCGCATCGTCCGATGCCAGTTTATCAATCTCGGACATGACATATTCCGGATGGGTTTTGTTGATATCTCCTTTGTCTTCTGTATAAGCTGCCAGATCTTTCTTTACTCCTTCATATCTTTTCAGTTGTTTCAGCAGAAAAGTGTCGTCTGTTTTGGGATTCAACATACGCAGTAATGCCTGAATACTCATTTTTACATCTCCGCAAAGGCCGATATCTACTTTAGCGCGTCGTCCCAGACGTTCGGGCTTGATGTCTATTTGTGCAATCTTGATGTCGTCCGGCAGGAAAGCAGCATAGGGAAAGTCCGTGCCGAGCATAAGAAGTACTTCGGCTTCGTGCATGCTGTAATATCCGGAGGGCATTCCCAGCAGTCCGGTCATTCCGACTTCATACGGATTCTCATATTGTACTTCCATTTTTCCTTTGAAAGTATATACTACAGGGGCATTCAGTTTCTCGGAAAGCGCGATTACTTCCTCGTGTGCTCCCCGACAGCCGATGCCGCAGAAAAGAGTAATGCGTTTATGATTGTTCAGCAAGTCTGCCAATTGTGCCAAGTCTTCTTCTGCCGGACAGACTTCAGGCGGGGCAGGATAATTTTTTACCGAAGAATCGGCAGAGACGGAAGATGCTTTGGCAAGATCTCCCGGCAGCCCGACGACGGCTACCCCTTTTCGGGTAATGGCTGTCTGAATGGCCGATTGAAGCATACGTGGAAATTGTCCGGGAGTCGTCGCTACTTCATTATAGTAGCTGCAATCGTTAAAGAGCTTTATGGTATTGGTTTCCTGAAAGTATTCAGTTCCGAATTCTCCGCTGGGGATGGTAGAAGCGATTGCAATGACCGGTGCTCCCGACCGTTGGGCATCGTATAGTCCATTGATGAGATGAACATGCCCCGGTCCGCTGCTGCCCGCACAGCATCCTATTCGTCCGGTCAGTTGTGCTTCGGCTGCTGCGGCATAGGCTCCGGTTTCTTCATGACGTACATGTATCCATTGTATTTTATGATTCTTTCTGACAGCTTCGTTTACTTCGTTTAAACTATCGCCCGTCACGGCATAGATACGTTCTACACCGGATTCAACTAAAGTGTCTATCAGTTGTTCTGCTATTTTTTTTGCCATATTTATAATAGGTTTAGGATTGATTCTTAATGTAATAACAGATGTATGCCAAGAAAAGTTCTGTTTTAACATATGCTAATAAGTCCGTTGTGTCGGTACACATCGCGGGTTTTGTGTTAAAAATAATTTTGTAACAACTTTTTAGTATCGGAAAGGAAACAATTGTGATATCCATTTGTTATCTTTATAGGCGAAATCTTAACCTAATGTTTTTAACCTCTTAATAGCAGTAGAAAATGGATAGAAAGCAAATCGGCGTGTATGCCGGTAAAGTCTGGCAATTGTTGAGTAACAATGAGAAATGGGGCTATGGTACCTTAAAGAGAAAGTCCGGGTTGAAGGATAAGGAATTGGGTGCCGCTCTGGGCTGGTTATCGAGAGAAAATAAGATAGAGTTCTACGAATGTGATGAAGAGCTTTATGTATATCTCTGCGTAAATGTTTATATTGGATAAAAGAATGTCTGATGTTTTGATGAGAACAAATTAAATCCCCGAAGGTACATCTTGGTAGATGAGGCTTCGGGGATTCTGTTTTTTTATTCTTTCTCTTTCTTGTGTATTTTCATTTCAATGAGGAAAGCTGTCAGTAGTCCCGCACCGCCGAAGAGAAGTACACATGCGCCATATACGATACTTGCCTGACGTTCCACATCCCAGTTTCTGGAGTTGGTATATCCCGGAAATGCGTTGATACAGATGAAGAAGGCAACCAGCAGACCCAGTCCTATTCCGAGCATCAGCAGACCACTTTTCAAAGATCCGAAAGTGAACCGGGAACGGGAGTAGTTAAGGTTGAGAGATAAGTTGCTGTTAATTTCTCCAGTGTTGAGCTTGTCAGCCAGTTTTTCAATCATGGCTATCCGCTCTTTCTTACATACAAAAAGTTCAAATAATTTGTAGATTCCTAATGTAATAGTACCTACTACCAAGGGAATGGTGATAAAATCCATCATAATTATACTGTTTTTAAGTGAATATTTTCGTTCTTTGTATCGTTTGACGCAGTGGATGGAAAAAGGTTACACAGAAAAGCAGATAATTTGGATTCCTGCATTTTTCCTTTCCCGAACTGTAACCTTTTGTAACGGTCGGCGTCTAAAGAGTCAAGATGGAACAGAAAGACGAATCATACTATATTAAACGCATACTGGAGGGAGAAACGGAACATTTTTCCGTATTTCTTGACCGCTATAGTCGTCCGTTGTATGCGCTGATAGTACAGATTGTCGGTTGCCACGAAGATGCGGAAGAATTGCTTCAGGATGTTTTTCTGAAAGCTTTTCGCCATTTGAATCGTTATAAAGGAGAGTGCCGGTTTTCTACGTGGATTTATCGCATTGCTTACAATGCCGCTATCTCGGCTACCCGGAAAAAGAAGCAGGAACTGCTTTATATAGAAGAGAACACTATTAATAATGTACCCGATGATGTAGCGGACAGTGTGCTTGCCCGGGCAGAGGACGAAGAACAGGTAGATCGTCTGAGCAGGGCAATAGATCAGTTGAACGGAGAAGAGAAAGCATTGATTACTTTGTTCTATTATGAAGAAAAGTCACTGGAAGAGATCGGTGAGGTACTGAAAATATCGATTAGTAATGTAAAGGTCAGACTTCATCGTACCCGGAAAAAGATCTGTGTATTGATGAATAATAAATAAGAAGAGGAGATATGGAAGAGGAAAGAAAGATAAAAGAGAATACGGGCAATATGCTGAAACAAGCATTGGAACGGAGGCAAACGGAACAACTGTCTTCCAATTTTTCGTATCGGATGATGGAGCGTATTCATCTGGAAGCCGAGAAGCAGACGAAACGGAAAACGAGCATAGGGTGGGTGGCTTTGCTGGTATCCGTTCTGGCGTTGGTGGGACTTGGTATCTACGTACTTACTTTTTATCTCGACTTCAGTTTTGCCGGTATTATGCCGAAAATGAATCTCCGGCAGGATTCTTCTTTGTTTGCATTCTATGTATATATTGCTTTGTTGGCGTTGGTCTTGCTCGCGTTAGATTATTGGCTGCATAAGAAGTATATCTGGAAATAATTCTGTTACTTTGCATAACAATTAAAGCATTGCGAAGAAACAAGAAGAAATAATGAGAAGTTTTGCCTCTGACAATAATTCCGGTGTGCATCCATTGGTGATGGAAGCATTGAGCCGGGCGAACGCGGATCATGCGTTAGGTTATGGTGATGATCAATGGACGGAAGAAGCCGTAGCTAAGATAAAAGAAACTTTTACCCCGGACTGTGTACCTCTGTTTGTATTCAATGGTACGGGCAGTAATGTGGTGGCGTTGCAAGTGATGACCCGTCCGTATCATTCTATTTTCTGTGCGGAAACTGCCCATATTTATGTAGACGAATGCGGTTCTCCCGTTAAGATGACCGGTTGCCAGATTCGTCCCATTGCCACAGCCGATGGTAAGCTGACTCCCGAATTAATGCAACCTTATCTGCATGGCTTTGGCGACCAGCACCATTCGCAACCCAGAGCGCTTTACCTTTCCCAATGTACCGAACTCGGAACGATTTATACTCCCGAAGAGCTGAAACGCCTGACTGACTTTGCCCATCTGAACGGTATGTATGTCCACATGGACGGAGCAAGAATAGCCAATGCCTGTGCCGCTCTCCGTCTTTCCCTTAAAGAGCTGACTGTAGACTGTGGTGTAGACATCCTAAGTTTCGGTGGAACTAAAAATGGGCTGATGATGGGAGAATGTGTGATTATATTTAATAAAGATCTGCAAAGAGAAGCCCGCTTTGTCCGAAAGCAATCTGCCCAGTTGGCTTCTAAGATGCGTTATCTTTCCTGTCAGTTTACTGCCTATCTGACCGATGATTTGTGGCTGAAGAATGCCGCTCATGCCAATAAGATGGCAGGCAAGCTTTATCAGGCACTGAAGGAACTGCCGGAAGTTACCTTCACTCAAAAGCCGGAGAGCAACCAGTTGTTTCTGACCATGCCCCGCCCGACTATCGACCGGATGCTGGAATCTTATTTTTTCTATTTCTGGAATGAAGCGAATAATGAGATCCGTCTGGTGACTTCTTTTGATACTACGGAAGAGGATGTAAATCAATTTATTCGACTTTTGAGACGTTAAAAGAGAAGAATGGAACAACAAAAGCGCCTATAATACTGTTGTAATAAGAAGTTTGGGACTAACTTTGTCCCCATATTTTTTCTTATTATGATGGATACTAGACGAAACGGACTAATATTGTTGGCGCTATTGTTGTTGACACGAACTACTATACATGCGCAGACTGACTCTATGGGCAAAGATTTGCCGGTAGATTCTGTCTCTATAGTAACGTCGGACTCACTCCAGGCAAAGCGTAGCTTTTTCAAGAAGTTTCTCGACTACTTTAATGACGCCAATAAGGAAAAGAAAAATAAAAAATTCGATTTCAGTGTCATTGGTGGTCCTCATTATTCCAGTGACACAAAGTTTGGGCTTGGATTGGTGGCAGCAGGTCTGTATCGCACAGACCGCAATGATACGATTTTTCCTCCTTCGAATGTTTCTCTTTATGGAGATGTCTCTACTGTTGGATTCTACCTGTTGGGTGTAAGAGGCAATCACCTGTTCCCACAAGAAAAATACCGCTTGAATTATAACCTTTATTTTTATTCTTTCCTCAGCCTTTATTGGGGAAGGGGATATGATAATGGAGCGAACTCTGATAATGAAAGTGACTATAAACGCTTTCAGGCACAGGTGAAAGTAGACTTCATGTTCCGTGTAGCGAAGAGTTTCTATATCGGGCCAACGGCTGTGTTTGATTATATAGACGGACGTGACTTTGAGAAACCGGAGCTTTGGGAAGGCATGTCGGCACGGACTACCAATACGAGTCTCGGGCTTTCCCTCCTTTATGATTCCCGTGATTTTCTGACAAATGCCTATCGGGGATATTATCTGCGGATCGACCAACGATTTAGTCCGGCTTTTCTTGGCAATAAATATGCTTTCAGCAGTACGGAACTGACGACCAGCTATTACCATCCGGTATGGAAAGGCGGGGTATTGGCAGGGCAGTTTCACACTTTGCTGAATTATGGCAATCCTCCGTGGGGATTGATGGCAACACTCGGAAGTTCTTACTCGATGCGTGGTTATTATGAAGGGCGCTATCGCGACAAGTGTGCAATGGATGCACAGATAGAACTCCGTCAGCATGTCTGGAAGCGGAACGGAGTTGCCGTATGGGCAGGAGCGGGAACTGTATTTCCGCGCTTCTCCGATTTTACGCCGAAACATATTCTTCCCAATTACGGTTTCGGCTACCGCTGGGAATTTAAGAAGAGAGTAAATGTACGTTTGGATTTAGGGTTTGGCAAGCACCAGACCGGATTTATATTTAATATCAATGAAGCTTTTTAAGAACATAAAGAAATGGTTTGAAAATCAGGAACACTTGTTCTATTTGTTCCTGATTGTTCTGATAATGCCCAACATCGTTCTGTGTTTTACAGAACCTTTGCCGCTAATGGCGAAAGTATGCAATGTGTTGTTGCCTTTTGCCTGTTACTATCTGTTGATGACTTTGTCCCGCAACTGTGGTAAGATGCTTTGGATTCTGTTCGTGTTCCTGTTTTTCGGAGCCTTCCAGATCGTGCTGCTCTATCTGTTCGGACAGTCCATCATCGCTGTAGATATGTTTCTGAATTTGGTAACGACCAATTCGAGTGAAGCGATGGAATTGCTGGACAACTTATTGCCGGCTATCGTCACTGTAGTCCTGCTATATATCCCTGCTCTCATATTGGGTATGATTTCGATTCTCCGCAAGCGCCGGCTTTCTGTGGAATTTATCCGCAGAGAACGGAAAAGAGCTTTTGTGCTGCTGGGAATCTCCCTTCTGGCTCTTGCCGGTGCTTATTGGGAAGACTCCCGGTATGAACTGAAATCGGACCTGTACCCTTTCAATGTATGCTATAACGTGGGACTTGCTTTTCAACGGACAGCATTGACACAAAATTACCGCCACACCTCGAAAGAGTTCACTTTTCATGCTAAAGCCACTCATCCGGCGGATAAGCGCGAAGTGTACGTAATGGTAGTAGGAGAAACATCCCGCGCATTGAACTGGCAACTATACGGATATGAACGTGAGACAAATCCACTGTTGTCCCGTCAACCGGGAATCGTTGCTTTCCCGAAAGTTCTGACAGAATCCAATACCACCCACAAAAGCGTACCCATGCTGATGTCCGGTATTACCGCCTGTAACTTCGATTCCATTTACTATCAGAAAGGAATCATCACAGCCTTTAGCGAAGCTGGTTACCGGACGGCCTTTTTTTCCAATCAGCGTTATAATCATTCTTTCATCGATTTCTTCGGGATGGAAGCCGACACATTTGATTTTATAAAAGAAGACTCGCCGGATGCGGCATACAATCCTTCCGACGATGAACTGCTGAAACTGGTAGAAAAAGAATTGGCGAAAGGGAACCGGAAACAGTTTATCGTGCTTCATACATACGGTTCTCATTTCAATTACCGCGAACGTTATCCGTCGGAAGATGCCTTCTTCCTGCCTGACTATCCGGTAGAAGCAGAAGTAAAGTATCGTGATAATCTGGTGAATGCTTACGATAACACTATCCGTTATACGGATGGTTTCCTGGCACGTCTGATTCATATGCTTGAAGAGCAGCAGGTGGATGCTGCCATGCTCTACACCTCTGATCACGGAGAAGATATTTTTGATGATTCGCGTCATCTGTTTCTTCATGCTTCTCCGGTTCCTTCTTATTATCAACTCCATGTCCCTTTCCTGATATGGATGTCCGACATCTATCGGGAAACGTATCCGGAACATTGGAAAGCAATGGTGGAGAATAAGGATAAAAATATATCTTCCAGCTGTTCGTTCTTTCCTACCATGCTGGAACTGGGGGGAGTGGAAACCTCTTATCGCAACGACGCATACTCTGTGGTCAGCCCTCTTTACACCATGAAGCCGAGAGTATATCTGAATGACCATAATGAACCCCGTCCGTTAGATGATCTGGGAATGAGAAAGCCGGACTTCCAGATGCTGAAAGCAACAGGATTTAAGTATTAGGTATCAGGTATTGATCGTAGCGTCGTGTAGCTCTGCCTATACAGCTACGGTGTAATACCTAATACTTATTCATTAATCCTTGTTAATTCTTTTATCCAAAAGCAGGATTGGCGTGTTATTTGCGATATAGAAGTATGAACGATTAAATTCATAAAACATGGCCTATATAGATTATTATAAGATTCTTGGAGTTGACAAAAGTGCTTCTCAGGATGATATAAAAAAGGCTTTTCGTAAGTTGGCCCGTAAGTATCATCCTGACCTGAACCCTAATGACCCGAGTGCAAAGGACAAGTTTCAGGAGATAAATGAAGCCAATGAAGTATTGAGTGACCCCGAGAAACGTAAGAAGTATGACGAATACGGGGAGCACTGGAAACATGCTGATGAGTTCGAAGCTCAGAAAAGAGCACAGCAACAAGCAGGTGGCTATGGCGGTGCCGGCGGATTCGGAGGATTCGGTGGTGCAGGTCAGGGATTCTCTGATGGCAACGGAACATATTGGTATTCGTCCGACGGTGGTGAAGGGTTCTCCGGAGGCAATGCCGGTGGTTTCTCTGATTTCTTCGAATCGATGTTCGGACATCGGGGCAGGGGACAAGGCTCTGCCGGATTCCGTGGACAGGACTTTAATGCTGAACTTCATCTTTCCCTTCGTGATGCTGCTCAGACGCATAAACAGATATTGACCGTTAATGGTAAACAAGTACGTATTACCATTCCGGCAGGTGTGGCCGACGGACAGGTGATTAAACTGAAAGGCTACGGAGCCGAAGGGGTGAACGGAGGCCCGGCAGGTGACCTGTACATCACGTTCGTCATTGCCGAAGACCCTGTGTTCAAACGCTTGGGTGATGATTTGTACGTAGATGTGGAAGTAGACCTCTATACTGCTGTATTAGGTGGTGAAAAAGTGGTTGACACGCTGGACGGTAAAGTGAAGCTGAAGATTAAGCCGGAGACTCAGAACGGTACGAAAGTACGTCTGAAAGGTAAGGGATTCCCGGTTTATAAGAAGGAAGGACAATCCGGTGACTTGATAGTGACCTATTCCGTCAAGATTCCGACGAATCTGACAGAAGCGCAGAAGGAGTTGTTCCGTCAATTACAGAGTATGAACTAAAATGAATGAGCACTATGCAGACCGAATTAATTATTGTCAGTGAATACTGTCACAAATGTCATATTGAACCTTCATTCATTGAGATGCTGGAAGAAGGTGGTTTGATAACTGTACGTACCGAAGCCGGCGAGCATTATCTGCTTGTCTCCGAACTTCCGAATGTGGAACGTTATAGCCGGATGTACTATGACTTATCCATTAATATGGAAGGCATCGACGCCATTCATCATATGCTGGAAAGGATGGAAGGGATGAGGCGTGAAATTGCTTCTCTCCGCAAACAACTCATGCTGTTTCGGGAAAAAGAAATAGAAGAAGCAGACTGGTAAAATGAAGCCTCTGTTTGGTGCAAACGGAGGCTCTATTTATAGTAAACAGAGGCTCTGATTCATATGAACGGAGCCTCTGTTTTATTAGGACGGTTACAGTACAAAGAAAGCTATCCGATGTACGTACAGATTTCTCTCAGATAGCGTGCATCCGTTTCATCAAAGCTATTCAGCGTATCGCTGTCGATGTCCAGCACTCCGATGACATTTCCCTCTTTTATAACAGGCACTACTATTTCCGACTTGGAGTTGGAACTGCAAGCTATATGGCCGGGAAACTGCTCTACATCAGGAACAATCAGCGTCTGCGCCTCCTTCCATGCCGTACCGCAAACTCCTCTGCCGAAACGAATGCGTGTGCAGGCGATAGGCCCTTGAAACGGTGCTAATACAAGTTCGTCGCCTTCCACCAGATAAAAGCCCACCCAGAAAAAGTGGAAAGTCTGCTTCAGTGCGGCAGCTATATTCGCCAAGTTAGCGATAAGATTCGTTTCTGAACTTACCAATGCTTGTAGCTGTGGAAGCAGCTCACGATATTTCTCTTCCTTGCTGCCTGTGTGGATCAGTAAATTTTCTGCCATTTCTTTTCTATTTGATTTGGTTTAAGATACCAGGGTCTTTTATCTTGTCATCTTCTGCGAAGAAAATGATTTTCGTCAGTATCTCCGCAGTTTTCGGGTCTTCATCTACAAAAGGCAGGAACAGTCGTCCGCGACTTTGCGAGTGTACCGGAAGAACGGCTATTTGTGCGCCGCCTTCTTTATGAATAACACCGCTGCCCAGATGAATGTTGTATTTGCCCAACTTGCCTTCGATGTATGCAAAGTTTCCTTTTACCTTCACGTTGTTGAAATGGAACAAAGGCAGCGTGAGTTCCACCAATGCACGGCGCATCTCAATTGTAGAATGACTGGTTTCCGGATCTACACTTCCGGCATGTGCCACACTGACAGCAAGATCCACGTCTCTCATCACTTCGGAGAAGATCACGGGCGGAATCTCCGAAATCTTCATCGGCTTATAATCCTGACGGTTGTGGAAGCAGACAAATTCCAGTGTGGGAGCTTCGATGTCGGCAGGAGAGAACCAGTCCGCCATCGCATAGATGGTGGCGATAATGTTCTCTTTATAATATATCTTCTGAAGCCCGTCCTCGTAGTCGGCTACCCAGCGGCGTCCTTTCAGTACGGCAACCGTTTTCTGCGGCTGAATCTGATTTCCGGCATACCGGCGGGATTGCGTAGCATCTTCCTCTTCCGGGGTGGGAAGATACAATTCGCGGAATACCTGCTTGAAAGGCTGGCGGATGGATTTGTCGAACAGGAATTTCTGATAGGCATGCCAGTTGCCGCTTGCATGCAAGTCTGTGGGGTGAGCAATGCGCAACTCATCTTTCGGAGTCAGCGGAAGACACATGTTGTCGGCTGTAATCAATAATCCGTCAGTATAGAAACCAGTCCTGCCATTGCTGGTGAAGACCAGATTTTTCAGTAACGGCCAGATCACCGGGTTCTTCATCAGTTTACGCAATTCGCTTTCTTCAAAACGGGTACAGTCTTCCATTGCCTGTTCGAGCATGATACGCGAACGGGCGTGCTGGTCTTTCAGTTTTTTGTGTACCGCTTTCAGTTCTTCCACGTATGGATGCTTTTTCAGTTTGGGAGGCAGGCTGTTCAGTTCTTTTCCGGCTCTTAGTTGTTTGATTTCCGGTTTGCCCTCATTGTTGACCTGCACGTATACTTCCACGCCCTCTATTTCTTTAGGGGTCAGGTAAGGGATGATTTCTTTGACCAGTTCCGTCTCCATGCTCCATGTCAGGCGGGTGACATCTCCGTAACCGGAGTTGCGTGCCAGGTTTTGCAGGGCGATAGCGACTGCTTTCTTTTCGCTTTCCTGCCTTTGTGCGCCGAATTCCTTGCTTTCTTTCAGGAACTTTTGCAGGAACTGATAACGTTCGAGCAATTCTTTATCCGCTTTCCGTCCCAACGGGATCAGCCCGTAGCTCATCAGCAGGTCTTTATTTCGCTTCGCTATGATTTCTTTTTTTGCATCTGCCGCTTTCGTCTTACCGTTGACGGCATCGGCAAATTTACGGGCACGGGTATGAGTATTGCTTAACGAAATATACTTGGCAGCATTGTATACTACCTCAAAACGTTCCTTGCCGATGGTCTTATAAGCCTCCTTGAACCAGCTGATGTCAAAAGCACCTTCCTGAAGGTCTTCTATATCAATCGGGGTGTAGCGGGCGATGATCGCTTTCTTCTTATCGTCGAAACACTCGCTGGTATGGGCATGGAAGTAGTAGGCGGCACTTTCCAGCCCTTTCCATCCGGTCGCTTTTTCGGTGAGTTCCAGCCATTGCGGGGCGAACATGGCAGCTTCCACCAGTCGTATATGGCTGATGTCGGCTTGGCGGGCCAGCTCCTTCAGTGTATCACTGTCATCGTCCGGAGATGGATAACAGGCATGGAGCAGACTGCTCAATACTCCCCGTTTGGTGTTGCGCCAGTTGTAACTGTCGCGGATGAAAGTGTCTTTGCCGAACGCTTGCAGGATGCGGATCAGTGTTTCCGCTCCGTAGACACGGTGCAGTTCTTCAGCCAGGCGGGTGACTTGGGTTTCGGAGTCTCCCCGTTGCAGCTCTATTTCCAGAATCCGGTTCACTACCTTCTGTGTCAGCGAATGGAAGAGAGGATGACAACGGTCGTCCAATGCCGTAGTCACATCTTTGATGCGTGTGGGGGAATTGATACGTCCCATCAGTTCCCTGTATATTTCTTCGGCAGGAATGAGCCCTAACATCCATGCGTGGGCAAAGTCCATACTTTGCAGGTAGACTTCGGTCTCTTCCAGTTCGGGAGTATGTTCCATGTAATTGGTGAGCTTGTAGAGCTGGTAGCGTACGGTGAAATAACGGGTGAAGAGCGCATCATTGATGGGATGCTGAGGCGCATCAAGCCAGAAGCGTACGAACTTGTTGTTATGTATCGGATAAACGATCTCCCTTGCTCCGTATTCTTGTTTGTCTCTGAGCCATGTATGCTTATTGGTGTATTGACGGAAGATATTCTTCGCATTGAGCAGGGGCAGCAACTGTAAAAGCATATTGACGGAGAACTGCTGATAGGTTGCTTCATTTCTGTACTCATGTGCCAGTCCGTCGATAATATCCTCTATCTGTGTGTAATAAGTCAGCTTGCGGAGTGACTTTTGTAACCCGCGGTAAGTGAAGCCTGCATACATCTTATTGATAAGCGGTTCGAACGTGTTGAGCGATTGGATAGCCGCTTCTTTGTCTTCCTGCTCTTCTTCGTCAAATTCATCGTCCTCGTCGTCTTCTATTTCATTAGGAGCGCCGGTAGATGCCAGCATGAATTTCATCATCAGCAACTTGTCGTAACTTCCGATTTCCTGTTGGTAGAAATCCTGCCAGAGCTCCGGGAGTCCGAGTTCGCTCAGTCCGTCGTAGTGCTTGTACCAGTTCAGTAACACACTGTTGCCCACCAGACGTACCTCGCCGTATTTATCAGTGAATTCGTCTTCTTTATGTTTTTCGATATATTTGTTCAGCTTGTCGAAGATTGCCTTGGCTTTTCCCAGACGGATAAACTCAAATGCTTTCTTAACGTTGAATCCGGCATCGGGAGTAATAGCGGGCAGGTTGACCTCAAACGCGGGATCGTATAACCCGAAGCCATTCTCTCGGGTATAGTTACTTGTCGTACTCTGTTCCGTGCCGTCTCCGATGAGCGATTCGATCAGAATCTTCTCCTTGGCATTCGGCTTCTGAATCTCTCTGACTGTGGACAGCAGTTCCCGATAACTCTCCTTTAGGAAATCTACGTTACGGATGGTCTTCATCATATCCAGTCCTGCCAGGCGACGTTCGGCATTCTTGTTGCTCAGCAATCGGCGGATACTGCCGGTCAGTTGTTCTTTCGGCTGTTTCATCAGCAGGTTGATGGCATTGATGCGCATCTCACTATATTTGAAACGGAGCAGTTCTTCTATACTCTGATATTGTTCGGGGGACAGGGACATTTCGGACAATACCTTGTATGCCTCGTCCCGTATGTCTGTCGAGCGGTCACCGAGCGATTGCAGCACATATTCCTGTTCCACTTTGCTTTCGGTATGGGCCATAACGATTCCGATATAGCTGGCACGGCTGTAAGACTCTAGTGCGGGAAGATACTCGCAAAGTTCCTCCCTCAGCCGGGCATCGTTGGTCATCCATGCGATGTACGCCATTTTGAGAACTACGTCCGAACGGGTAAGTATGATGCTGTCCCAGGGAAATACGTAGGGTGAATAAGTCTCCTTGGCAGAAATGGACTGATAGACTTGTTTCAGGTATTCGTATTGGCGGACAGCCTCTTCCGGTGTTTCAAAATAATCGCTGAGTGCGGGAGTCTCCTTATTATCGCTATACCGGCTCAGATAAAGACCGTCCATATAAAGAGGAAGGATGGCCGCCACGACTTTTGGGTCGTCGTGCCACACTTCGAATGCGTCTTTGCTGATCAGATGATTCATTTGAGATGATTGCGTACAGCGCAGGAAGTACAATAACGTCTGTATCTGATGCTTGGCACCTTTTCTGATGATATCCGGCACGATGACTCTTATCTCATCAGTATCATAGAATCCGATGCTCCACAAAGCCAGATAAAGTTCGACTGTATCTTTGCTTTGCAGGGTGTTGCGGGCAGCTTCGGGATGATTCAGGAAATTCCAGATCAGATCTACATACTTGTTGGTGATCCGTTCGCTGCTGTCCTGTTCACCGATTCCGGTGCATACGGCGATGCTTCGTTTGACGGAGGCAAAACGTTGCAGCCCATTGTGATAGATAATGGAGAACAGGTAGAGGTAACTTTCGGGGCATCCTTCGTCCATCGTTTCTACGATGGCTTGGCGCAGTCCTTCCTGTAGTTTGGCAGCCAGCAGCAGTTTGCCTTCCAATTCCAGCAACGGACGGTGTCCGCTGATGGCGATGGCGTGGAGATACCAGCGTTGCAGGCGGTTAGCGTTGTTTTCGCTGGTCAGTACTTGATGCAGGTATTCGATAACAGTTTCGTTACCTTGTGCTATTTGGGCAGCCAGCCAGTAGGAAGAGTTCATATAGCCACTGAATTCTTCTATATCTTCCGGTGTATTTCCTCCTTTTAAGATGGCCTCTACCGAGAATCCGGTGGCACGCAACTTCAGAAACTGGAGCCATGCGTCTCTGGCGTGGTCCAGATGGTTGGACGGATGAGTGGAGCGCTGGGCGCGGCGGTCGTATCCGATGGTATGCGGGCAGCGTGCTTCGAGTTGCAGATAAGTACGGAACAAAGTGGCAAATTCGTCGCCCAGCATATAGTGGAACAGTTTGTGCAGCTTGCCGTCCATCAGGTTGGCAATGCTTTCGATGTTTTCTTCCCGGATGATTTCTTCCAGACGGGGTTCCAGTATCTCACTGAATATACCATATCGGCCTCCCATATCCAAATCTTCCATGAACATGTCGAACAGGGTAAGCGTTTCCGGCTCCAGACTTGTTTTTTCCTTTAGTAAACTCTCCAAATAGGGGTTTAGCAGCTTGTTCAATTTGTCGTTGTAAGTAATTCTCATGACTTTAAGCTTTTAGAGTTTTTATTTCAGTTACCAAAGTCTTCCTGACAGCATTGCCAGCCGGATAAAGGTAAGTGTAGATTCTTCTTTCAGTTGGATGGGGGAGGATAACTCTCCGAGTTCCGCATCATTCAGAAAGATGCGGAAGATTCCGTCTTCATAAGATTGCAGAGCATTGATGATGGCTTCGGCTTCTGCAGCCGGCTTGCCGTTATAGTTGGCTCCAAAGTCTACTTTGCCGGCGGCGGCCTTGTCCTCCATCTCTTCGCGGGTGAGGTATTTCAGCATTTCACTTTGTAGCAGGCGTTCGTTGTATTCGCTTACTTGCCAGCTGACAACCGCTTCAATCAGCTCCTGTACACTGGCAGGAGCAACGGGGAAATCGACCGGCATCTTTTCGATGCTGCATTTCCTTTTTCCTAATTGTTTCACTTGTATATATGCTTTCATACTTATTCTTATTTATCAAGTTGAGTTCCCATCGGAGCATAAAAACGGACTTCACGAAGAGTGATCTCTTCGATATTCCATTTAATTTTCTGAGACGCTTCGAGTGCCAGTATCAGAATTTGTGTATTTGATAAATCTGCAAAATGTAGCTTATCCTCGTGTAAAGGTCTGAGTCTAAACGTCATATTTCCCTCTTTTAATAAGTTGTAGATTGCTATTACTCTCTTTTTGTACAAAAGTACTGAATAATAATGAAAAAGGAGTGAAATGGGAGGGGGATATTTTTGAGGACAATGAGAATACTAATGTTGTGAGATTTAGTAAGTTCCCTTTGGAAAGAAGAGGACAAAAAAAGCATCCGCTTCGTTAGAAGGGATGCTTTTATCGTGAATCACCCTTTCCGGGTTATTTTTTGTAGAAAGCCAAGTCTTCTTTATCCATATTCTTGATAAAGTTAGTATGCTTCGTTACTTCCGCTTCTGCGAAGTTCAGATATACATGTGCAGACTTGGAGAACAGGTCGGCAGCTTTGCTTGCATCCTGAATCAGCAGGTGGCACATGATGATATCAGCAGCCATTTCCATCAGTCTGCGGGCTGTGAAGTCGAGCAGTTCCTGATCCTGAGCCTCTTTAACGGCATTGGTGCTGGCTTCGAACTGGTCAGCCATCTTTTTCAGGCGAGACATCAGCGGTTCCATTTCCGGTGAGCAGGGAACGGTTTCGAATTCGCGGATGGTAGCAAGGTAAGAACCGTTGGTTACGTAGCGGATAGCAGCTACAGTCTGCAACTGAGTCGTACCTTCGTAGATGCTGGTGATACGTGCGTCGCGGTAGATGCGCTGGCAGGCATATTCCATCATGAAGCCCGAACCTCCGTGAATCTGGATACAGTCGTAAGCATTCTGATTAGCGTATTCAGAGTTCATACCTTTGGCAAGCGGAGTGAAGCTGTCTGCCAGTTTGGCGTATTTCTTCTGTTCCAGACGTTCTTCCGGAGTCAGTTTGCGTTCGCGGGAGATGTCATCCAGTGCTTTGTAGATGTCTACGTAGCGGGCTGTCTGATAAAGCAGTGCACGTCCGGCATCCAGTTTTCCTTTCATAATGGCCAGCATGTCGTATACGGCAGGGAACTCGATAATTGCTTTTCCGAACTGCTTGCGGTCTTTGGCATACGCCAGTCCTTCGTTGTAAGCAGCCTGGCTCAATCCTACCGATTGTGCGGCGATACCCAGACGGGCACCGTTCATCAAGGCCATTACGTATTTGATCAGACCGAGTTTGCGGTCACCGCAAAGTTCGGCTTTTGCATTCTTATAAACCAGTTCGCAGGTAGGAGAACCGTGAATACCTAACTTATGTTCGATACGGCGTACATCAACACCGCCCTGACGTTTGTCATAGATGAACATAGACAGACCACGACCATCTCTGGTTCCTTCTTCCGAACGGGCAAGTACCAGATGGATATCTGCGTCGCCGTTGGTGATGAAACGTTTCACACCGTTCAGCAGCCAGCATCCGTCTTTTTCGCTGTAAGTTGCTTTCAGCATCACTGCCTGAAGGTCGGAACCGGCATCCGGTTCGGTGAGGTCCATAGACATCGTTTCGCCCTGGCATACGCGAGGGATGAAACGGCTGTGCTGGTCGGCATTACCGAATTCATACAGTGTTTCGATACAGTCCTGCAGAGACCAGATGTTTCCGAAACCTGCATCGGCAGCGGCAACGATTTCAGCACACATGGTGTACGGAGTGATCGGGAAGTTCAGACCACCGAAACGGCGGGGCATTGTCATTCCGTTCAGTCCGGCTTTCACCATCGCGTCCAGATTTTCTTTCGTACCGGAAGCGTATTCCACCCGTCCGTTGGCACAGTGAGGACCTTCTTCGTCAACGCCTTCAGCGTTTGCATTGATAATTTCGCCTGTTATTTCTCCGGTGATCTCCAATACTTTATCGTAAGAGTCGAGTGCATCCTCAAAATCCAGGGGAGCGTAGTCGAATTCATCTTTATCTCTGTAGTTGCGTTCTTTGAGTTCGCAAATACGTTTCATCATCGGATTGTTCAAGTGATACTTGAGTTCCGGTATTTCTGTGTAAAAATTTGCCATCTTTCTTTACTTGCTATTCTGTTTATAATACTTAATCATCTTCGGCACAACTTCTTCGATGGTTCCGTTGATTACGTAGTCGGCAATCGTATTGATCGGAGCATCCGGATCGTTGTTGATAGAGATGATGATACCACTTTCCTGCATACCGGCGATATGCTGGATTTGTCCTGAGATACCACAAGCAATGTAGAGTTTCGGACGAACCGTTACACCTGTCTGACCAATCTGACGGTCATGTTCTGCAAAACCTGCGTCGACAGCGGCGCGGCTTGCACCTACTTCTGCGTGAAGTTCTTTGGCCAGGCTGAACAGCAAGTCGAAGTTTTCTTTGGAACCTACTCCGTAACCACCGGCGATGATGATCGGAGAGCCTTTCAGGTTGTTCTTCGCTTTTTCTACGTGGCGTTCGATTACTTTGACCACATAGTCTGTGTCGGCTACGTACTTCTTCACATCGTGGCGGATCACTTCTCCCTGATAAGCCGGAGAAACGATTTCCTTCTTCATCACACCTTCGCGAACGGTTGCCATCTGTGGGCGGTGTTCGGGGTTCACGATCGTTGCAACGATGTTACCGCTGAATGCCGGACGGATCTGGTACAACAGGTTTTTATAAACTATTCCTGCTTTCTTGTCTTCGTGGTCGCCGATTTCCAGTGAGGTACAGTCGGCAGTCAAACCGCTGGTCAAAGCAGAGGAAACACGCGGACCGAGGTCACGACCGATAACGGTTGCACCCATCAGGCAGATTTGCGGTTTTTCTTCTTTGAAGAGATTGACCAGAATAGAAGTGTGGGGAAGTGAAGTATAGGGATAAAGTCCTTTGCCGTCGAAAACGTGGAGTTTGTCTACTCCGTAAGGAAGGATTTGCTTTTCAATTTCTTTGAGGCCGGTGCCGGCAACTACTGCTTCGAGTTGGCAGTTGAGTTCGTTAGCCAACGAACGACCTTTTGTCAGAAGCTCCAGGCTGACGTCTGCGACGATGCCTTCTTCTATTTCGCAATATACAAATAAGTTATTCATGATTATCCGATGGTATGGTTAGCTAACAGTTCAACAATCAGTTCTTCCACATCACGGTCGCTGCCGCTGATGGTTTTGCTCTCTTTAGCCTGGAACACGATGTTCTGAATGGCTTTTACTTTCGTAGGCGAACCGGAAAGACCACACTGGGCGAGGTCACCGTTTACATCCGCTACGCTCCATTCTGTCAGATTCAGATAGTCGCGCTTGTCATACAAGTCGGTATAGTCGAGGTTACCTTGTTGTTTTTCCGTCACGGTTTTAGCATGTTTGTACTTCTGCACCAGCTTCGCGTTGCGCGGGCGGCAGGGAGCAGCCGAGCCGTTGACTGTGATAACGATAGGCAGCGGACCTTCCACTGTTTCAACACCACCGTCGATGTGGCGTTTCACTTTGATTTTGCCGTCACCTACTTCGAGAATCTCTTCAGCGTATGTGATTTGCGTCAGTCCAAGTTTTTCTGCCACCTGCGGACCTACCTGTGCCGTATCACCGTCGATAGCCTGACGACCGCCGATAATAATGTCGCACTCACCGATTTTGCGGATAGCAGTTGCCAGAGCGTAGCTTGTAGCCAGCGTATCTGCACCGGCAAAAGCACGGTCAGTCAGCAAATAACCATTATCGGCACCACGGAAAAGTCCTTCACGAATAATATCAGCAGCGCGTCCCGGTCCCATTGTCAGAATGGTTACGGTAGAGCCTGGGTGAGCATCTTTCAGGCGAAGAGCTTGCTCAAGGGCATTCAGGTCTTCGGGGTTGAAGATGGCAGGGAGTGCCGCACGGTTAATAGTGCCGTCGGCTTTCATGGCATCTTTCCCAACGTTACGTGTGTCGGGAACTTGTTTTGCCAATACAACAATTTTCAAACTCATGCTATTAATTTTAGTATTAGTATTTCTACAAGTTAGCAGCCAGTAGTCAAGTAGTAAGTATCTTGCTATTCAAACTATCCGGTTAACTATCAGCGTGCAAAATTACTCAAACACTTGGTTCTGACAAGAAATACGAGTAAAAAATGCACAGTATTAAGTTTTTTGAGCAAATGAGGAGGAAAATAAACTTATATTTCAATCATAAACTGAAGCCGACTACAAAGTAGAGTTGCTCTTCGTAGGGGTTGGCTATCAGCTTTCCGAATACGGGCAGTGAGAATGTGGAGGTAATCTTCAATTCTTTGCTGGCGGAAAGCCCTGCGTTGACAACATTGAACTTGTCTGAATACATGCCTTCCCACGGAGTGAAGCCTGCTTCGAGGGCAAAATCCACTCCTTTTATGTGAAACGGATAGCTGAGTTCGCAGTAGCTGGACCAGGCGCGTTTTCCGTTTTCGCGATAGTCATTGCCGGCAAATGTGGTGTACCAACTCACCGAAAGCGGGAATTTCTCGCAAAGCATGTATCCGGCACCGGCTTCGAAAGTATGTCCGGTGGAGTGTGCTTTATAATTGAAATATTTGAAAGGTTCGTCTTCCGTTTGAGTAAAATAGTTGTTGGCATATAAGGTAAGGTTCTTATATTCGTACTCCAGTGAGAGGTCAATCTCGTTGTTCTTATGACGGAATTCTGTCGACCCCCAGGCGTAGACGGTCAGCCCTTTCCAGTTGAAGCCAAGTGAAGGCTGAACGCTGGCATTGCCGCTGTCCATACCTCTCCAGATATAGCTGCTGACAAAATCTGCATTAACAAAGACTTCCTGCGCCTGTGTATAAACGGCGCAAAATAAGATTGCAATAAGTAGGAGTTGTTTTTTCATTTTATGGTCTTGTTGCTTACGAGTTAGCGTCTTGTTGTTTACGGGCGGCAAAGATACGGCATTTTTTCTTTTCTTAAAAGATGCCTTCCTATTTTGTACAGTCTGCCGGAGTTAATGGTCAATGGTCTGTTTATTAGTATCTTTCCTACGTTAGATTAACATCTTCGGGTAGTAACAAGGCTTCGTTTCATGTACGTGATTCTGTCGGTTCACGTACATGAACCAACGGGATCACGTATGTAGACCGGTGGGATCACATACGTGAAGCGAAGGCAGATGACGCTCGGAAGTGCTTGGGGAAGCCTTGTTCTCCTATTGGAGCTACGGAGTTTTACTCTAATATGTGGCATGTGGGGAACGGAAAAAGGTGATAATAGAAAATGTCTCCATGTCTATTATCACCTTATTATCACCGCGTATTGTCACTTTTACTTTTCTGGTTGATAGGGTATTAACTGCGAAAAGTGACAAGTGACAATAGAAATTGCAATTTTAACTCCTTAGTAGTTCTAGAATGTGACGTCCATTTTCAGTACGAAAGTGCGGGGAGCAGCTACAGCCATCGGACGGTAGCTATATTCCTTATTCAGCAAATTGTTGACCATAAACTGGAAGGCGACTTCTTTCGTAGCTTTTACTCCGAAGCGTAAATCAACGGTTGCATAGTCCGTATTATGTTTTTTCCAATAGCTCGCCAGCGTTTCTCCTCTTGACTGCCCGAAGAGAATGGTACGTACATAATCCATCAGATCTTTCTGTTGTTTTTCTCGTTCATCCAGCATCAGATAATCCACAGCAAGAATTTTACTCTTCCAGGCCACATTTGCGCCGAGGTTGATACGCTTCCACTGGAAGTCTACCGTAGCTTTGAAAGTATGTTTCGGACGATATTTCAGATACTTGCCCGTATTCGATTTTTCTTTCATCTGGAGGGCATCGGAGTAGGTATCTTCCAACTCGTTGCGCTCTTTGTAGTCGGCATCACGGGGTTCGGTATATACATATCCTAAGTTGTAGAACAATTTTGTATTCTTATTGAAGTTATAAACTCCGTTTGTTGATATTTCCATTCCATAGATTTGCGCTTTCGATACGTTGTGGAACTGTGCCCCGATGCCGAATCCCTTGCCGTCCATCAGCATCCGGATGGCATCACTGATACTGTTGATCATGCTATAATCCGCATTGTTGAACAGACCGAACTGGAATTCGACCATGTCTTTATATTCGGTATAGAATCCGGCTACATCGACAAATCCCTGGAAATTGCCGATTTTGTATCCTTGTTTGAATCCTAGTTCCGCATTGTATCCTTTCTCCGGTTTGATATCGAGGTTCGGATAAATGCCTACTCCTCCGATATCTTTGCGGAGATACTTCTCGTTGATGGACGGATTGCGGTAACCCTGACCTATACTGGCACGGATAAAGCTATAGTCGGCTAACTGGTAATTCAGTCCGGCACGGAATACGGGACGGAACGGAACTTTGGTTCCGAGTATCTTTGTTTCCGCTTCGCGGTAATGGTTGTCCACGCGATAATATTCGGCACGTACTCCTGCCGATACGCTCAGACGGTCCCAGAAACGCTGGTCGTACTGGAAGAAGGCAGCCACGTTATCACTTTTGTATACCTCGTCCATAATGGAGGAATCATAACGGACGTGCTCGTAAGTCATTCCGGTAGTGATCTGTGCACCGCCGTCCCATTTCTTGTTGAACTGGTAGTCGAGATAATAATTGTAGCTTTTGTCCGTTTTAGTCTTTGAATCATTTCTGGACGGATTCATTACGTTTGATAGCCACGGGATAAGGTCGCTGGGCAGTTGTCCGTTCTGTATGCTGCCCAGATCGCCGGGGAGCCCGTTGTCCATGACCCAGGAGATAAGGTCGCAGTAGTCTGCCGTTGTCGCGTTCGGGAAGATGTTGCCCAGTGAAGTGAATACTCCGTTCATGGCATCTTCCAGATTTCCGTTGATGAGGCCCGACCCGATACCTACCAGTGCCGGGTAGAGGGAGCTGTAGTCGCCTCCTGCAATGTTCTGGATGGTCTGTGCATTGGTGCCCATATTTCCCAGGATATCGGTGATCGATGCACCCGAACTCGGACGTACAATATTGTCGGCACTATGGTAGAAGCGGCCTTTGATCTTGTGGGAAGTTCCGTTCTCCGGATTCACGTAGTTGATGAACGGGTCGATGTGGAAGTTGTTTTCTTCCCGTCCCATATTGGTGAAAGGAGAGGGCTTATAAACTTCGGTCGGTGATCTCCAGATAAAGAAGTCTCCGTACTGGTTGGTCAGGAAGTCCACATTCAGCCCGTAGTTGAGTATCTTCATTCCCATGTCCGGCTGGTGGTAAGTCAGGTTGCCGCCCATACGGAACCGTTTGTTGTATCCCTGCTGGCGGTATCCTTCGTCAGTGAACAGATTGATGCTTCCGCTGACATCGAAATGACCGATACGACGGGAATGGGAAAGGTCGAAGCCTTCATAAATCGGATTTCTTATTCCGCTCAGCAGGCTGCCGCGCAGGATAGGTTTCACCGAATATTTTCCGTCTTTCCAGAAGCTTTTGTCACTCCATTGGTATTCGTCGTTCTCCGCATCGCCATATACACCGACGTATGCGCTGAAGCGGGTTTTCGGTGTCAGTCCCGGACGGGCGGTACGTATATTGATGATACCGTTCAAGGCTGACGAACCGTATAATACGGAAGAGGCGCCCTTGATCACTTCTACCTGCTCGATGTTTTCGAGGGGTACGGTATTCCAGTTGATTTCTCCCGTTTTAGGATTCAGCGTACTCATTCCGTCTACCAGAATTTGGCTGCGGGCACCTACACCGTAGGTCCATCCGCTGCCTCCACGCATGGAAGGCTGTTTGTCTACGATGTCCACACCGGGCAGTGTGCGGAGCGTGGAAGTAATGTCCGTTGGTGCCTGGCGGGCGATATCGCTTGCCTTTACCAAATCCATCGATACGGTGACGTTGCTCAGCTTCTGTTCGAAGCGTCCGGCACTGACTACTACTTCTTCCAGCAGCTTGGTGCTTTCTTTCATATAAACATCTTTGGTGATTACGTCCCGTCTGCCGATCACTATGGGCATGAGAACATCTTCATATCCCACATAGCTGAATACCAGGTCGACTCCTCCTTCGGGCAACTTGATTTCGTATGCTCCGTTGATGTCGGATACTACCCCTTGATTACCGTGTAGCTTGTATGTCACAGCTGCACCGACCAAAGGTTCGTTCGTGTTGGCATCATATATATGTCCTTTCAGTGTCTGGGCAAAAGCAGTTCCGAATCCGGTCAGGAGAATCAGTACTGTCAGTATATATAGTTTCTTCATTGTTTCTATAATTTATGTTTTTTCTTAGGATGGAAAAACGGATGATTAATTGTCAACCAAGTCAAGTCCCAAGTCCAGCTTGGTAATGATAGACCAGTTATCGTACAACGGACCAAGATAAGAGTCGTACAACATCGGGCCGAAGTTAGGAATGCCTTCCATGACAGGCTGAAGATTCGGAATGAAAGCGATGATAGGGCTCAATGCTGCCCTGTCCAGATATATATGAGTATGCCCGTTCACCTTTTCTATATGCATGGGAATACCTTTTTTTATCCACGAAAAGAACATCTGGAAACTTTGGTAGTCCATATTGGCAATCATGGACAACAAAGAATTATCCAACGATTCGTTTACTGCTCCGAGCAGTGTTTTCAGTAAGAAGGGGTTGGCTTTCAAGATGGCATCTGCGATGCCTGCAATCAGATTGCCGTCGACCGTCTTTCCCTGTCCTTGTATAGCTTGGCTGATGATGGCGGGGAGGTTCAGTTTGACATAAAGCAGGTCATTCTTTACATACCAGTGAGCCAGTCCACGGGGAGAGGGAGCATAAGCGCGTCCCTGAGTTGCGGCAGCGATGTCTTCGGCAGATAAAGTATTGAACATGAGTTTCATCATGATGAACATGCTGACTTGCTGCATCGATTCAGGGTCGTCCATATTGATTTCACTGAACTTCTGTTCTCCCAGTTGCATTTCGTCAGTCGTATATTCGGCAGTGATGTTTCCGTCGGATTCCAGATTGATATTCCGGAGCAATTGTGGCAGGAGATATCCTCCCATACCTTTTATTAAAGTAGAGACGGTGGCATATAAACTTCCGGCATCTTTGACCATTTCCAGATCCATGTCGGTATATAAGGCTGCTGTCAATAGCTGGTTGTCCGCTTCGCCCCATTCGTATTGTCCGGTCTCCTGATTACGTACGACGTCTTTTCCTCTGCCGCGTGTCAGTTCGCTGAGCAGATAACTGTTCATCCATTGGCTTTGCGGCATGGTTACGTTCAGATCCAGTTTCATCGTTTTCGGAGTGATGGCACCGGTGTATGTAACGGTTGCTCCTGCTGCCGAAACGGTCTCTCCGCTGAAGGTGTAGTTATCTTCCTTTTCTAATAATTCCACCCGGAAAGATGTCTCTTTTTCTCCCGGAATGACATCATTCAAAGTCAATGTTCCCTTTTTGCTGTCTTCTGTGATGAAGCTGACAGATTTTCCGATTAGTTTTTCTCCGCTGTAGGTCAGGTCCAGAGTCGATGGTTTGATATACGAGCCATATTCCTGGCTGAGTTCGCCCGGCCAGAACAGCTTGTTGTTATAGGTTTCTTCACAAGATGTAAAGAAGAATGCCGCACAAGCTACCAATAATAGTTTTCGTAATGTTTTCATTCTCTTTTTAGTTTTTATATCTAAGTATTTATTAAAACATTGCAAATGTCGTCTATTCTTGTTTCTACGTCAAGCTCCATTTTTCGTATTCGATGTTCTATTCTAATTATTTTGTATATATGTGTCTTGGAATGAATATTCGTAATGTCCCTTCCTTTTGAATAAATGTTCTGTTTTTCATATTTTAATAAAAAGCTTGACTGGATATCAAAAGGAAAAAGATATCTTTGTGGAACTAAATTTCTTAATTATGATTATAGATGATGCGCTTCCCAAATTTGATCTTCCGGTTGATTTTGTTACGGATGACAGTATAACTGGTGACATCCTGAATCAGTACGGTCGTTTTCCCTGCCATATAAAGGCGGGAGTTTTTGTGCTTTGTACGCGGGGAACCGTACGCGCTACTATCAATCTGTCCGAGTATACAATCAGCCGGAATGATTTTGTGACTGTGCTTCCCGGATCATTTATCCAGATTCACGAAGTATCTTCGGATACCCGTGTCTGTTTTGCCGGTTTTTCTTCGGAGTTTATAGCGCGGGTAAGTTATGTGGAGACGTTTCTGGATTTTCTTCCTATGATTCTGAATAATCCCATTATGCCGCTGACGGAAGAAATAGCTCAATTGTACCGGAATGCTTTTAGCTTGCTTATTCGTGCCTATGCCTTGCCGAACACGCTGGACAATAAGGAGATACTGAAATCTATATTTACCATATTCTTTCAGGGAGTGGGCGAGCTGTATAAACGTTGCAAACCGACGACCAACGAGCCGATAAAGCGGGAGCATGAACTCTATCGTCAGTTTATCCAGTTGTTGATGGCAAACTATACGCAGGAGCATGAAGTCTCCTTTTATGCGAAAAAGTGCGGAGTGACTCCGGCGCATTTTTCCGGTGCTATCCGAAAAGCCAGCGGTCACAGTCCTTTGGCCATCATCACGGGAATTATTGTCATGAATGCGAAGGCGCAATTAAAATCTACCCGGTTGCCTGTGAAGGAAATAGCTTTTTCGTTGGGATTCAATAACCTTTCCTTTTTCAATAAATATTTTCGTAAGCATGTGCAGATGACGCCTCAGGAGTATAGGGAATGCTGAAGGTGAACGGTGCACAGGCTGCTACATTAACAACGGGCTCGATGGTGACGCAAGTGGGAAATACGAGGGGTGGCGGAGGATGCCCCGGGGGATGGTAAACAGCAGTTTACCGTTGAAAAGAGTACTTTGGTCGATTCTTTTTGTGGAGTAGAAGTAACGGTTCTATCTTTGTATCAGTCATTTGGAACAATGAAGCATGAAAAGACTGCGTAAACAACAATTGCTGGAACAGAGCATTTATGGGGCTATCTGGACTGTTATTTTTCTTCTCCCATTGATCGGCGGATACTTTGCCGTTAATGGTGGGCTCGAAAGAGAGGAAAGTCGTGCGGTGATCCATGACTCCTGGTTGACTATCCTCCCTTTTTTCGTGCTGTTTCTGTTGAACAATTACGTATTGGTTCCGTATTTTCTTTTCAGAAAAAGATATTGGCCCTATATTATTTCTGTGGTTTTTCTGATTGCTATTTCGTGCCTGATCGCTCCTGCTCCTTCTATGGAACGGTTTCCGGGGAAGTTCAGGCATGAGAAGATTCATGATAAGAATGGCGATAGTAAAGAGAACCGGAGAAATCAACTTATAGAAATGAGAGAGAGAGCTCGTAAAGAAGAGTCTATCCATTGGGATGAGCTTCGACTGATGGAGCCTGATGTGGAAAAGCCCCAACGACCAGGTGGCTTTCCTAAGCCGGCTCCTTATCCTTTTCCTCCTTTCACTATCCGCTATCTTATTCATTTTGTGGTAGCTTTTCTGATGGTCGGATTTAATATTGCAGTCAAGTTGTTTTTCAAGTCCTTCCGGGACGAAGAGATGCTGAAAGAACTGGAACACCAACATCTGCAGTCCGAACTGCAATACCTGAAATATCAGATAAACCCGCATTTCTTCATGAATACGCTTAATAATATTCATGCACTGGTGGATATCGATACGGGAAAAGCGAAAAGTACGATTGTGGAACTTTCCAAGTTAATGCGTTACGTGCTTTACGAAGCCAGCAACAAAACCATTCTGCTGTCGCGTGAAATCCAGTTTCTGGAGAATTATGTCACGTTAATGAGTTTGCGTTACCCTGACAGAGTATCCATTGAAAAGAATTTTCCTCTTGAAGTACCCGAGGTACAGATACCGCCTTTGCTCTTTGTCTCTTTTGTGGAAAACGCTTTCAAGCATGGAATCAGCTACCGGAAAGAATCGTTCGTTCATGTAGTGATGCAACTGGAAGACGGAAACAGGCTCTCTTTCAGATGTACCAACAGTACAGGCGGTTCGTCTGATGAGCAGCATCATGGTATCGGTTTGGAGAACGTTCGTAAACGCTTAAGGCTGTTGTTTGGTAATGATTATACCCTTTCCATTACGGAGGAAGATAATAAATTTGATGTTTTACTTATTGTACCTTTATTATAATGAAATGTATAGCGATTGATGATGAACCTTTGGCATTGAAGCAACTGACGGATTATATATCCCGTGTTCCTTTTCTGTCTTTAGTCAAGCCTTGCCAGGATGCTTTTGAGGCGATGAAGGTACTGGCTGATGAGGATATAGACCTGATCCTTGTGGATATCAATATGCCCGATTTGAACGGACTGGATTTTATCCGTTCGCTTATCAGCCATCCGTTGGTTATCTTCACGACTGCTTATTCTGAATATGCGGTTGACGGTTTCAAACTGGATGCTGTCGATTACCTCTTGAAACCGTTTGAGTTCCAGGATTTACTGAAAGCGGCGGATAAGGCACGGAAACAATTTGAATACCGGTTGCTGGAGCAGCAGGGAGAACTGGGGAACAGTTCGCAGATAAAAGGAGATTCTCTGTTTGTAAAGAGTGATTATAGGGTGGTACGTATCGATGTGAAAAATATACGGTACATTGAGAGTATGAGTGAATATGTACGTATTTTCATAGAAGGTGAGGATAAACCGGTCATTACTCTTGCCAGCCTTCAGAAGATGGAGGAGCGGCTTCCCGCGTATTTCATGCGGGTACACCGTTCTTATATTGTCAATCTTCGCAAGATTACAGAAGTTTCCCGTCTCCGCATTATCTTTGATAAGACGACGTATATTCCTGTCGGGGATAATTATAAGGAGAAGTTTACGGAATATATCGGTAAGTTGAGTCTCTTTTAAAGCGCTGCTGTCTTTGATAAATCGTTGCAGGCGGAAGATGATGATAAGACAAAAGCCCCGGGAGCAGAAATCGCTTCCGGGGCTTTTGTTCTTATATAAGAGTCATCTCTTTATTTGATACCCAGTTTCTTTGCTATTTCTTTGGGAAGTGCATCCTTGTGTACCAGGATATTCATAGTCTTGTAAGCGACGAATGCTTTGGAAGCATACCAGATTCCGTCATATTTACCTGATTTGCCCCAGGAGTTCTTTACCATGAAGTATTCTTTACCATTCTGGTCTTTAGCGATACCGTAGATAACCATTCCGTGGTCGTCTGTAGTTTCCCAGTTGTCGAAAGCTGTCTGGCGCATTTCCTGAGTGATTTCCATTTCCGGAAGTGGTCTGGAAGTCAGTTCTTTGCGTTTGTCGGCAGCTGTCATACCTGTCCAGCGGGCCATATCCGAACCTGTCAGTTCTGCACCTTTGGCAGCGTCCGGCATTACAGCGATACCGTCACGGGTGAAACCTTGCTCGCTGACGTCACTGCCCCATGCGAATGTATATCCTTTTTTAACGGCATTGTCCATTACAGCCATGAACTCATCGATCGGAAGGTTGTATGACAGACCGTTACGCCAGTTATCCTGAATTTCGATGGCGAATTGAGAATAGAAAGGATGATGTGTGTAAGAAGTCAGTGATACATAGTCTTCAGCTTTCAGTCCGAGTGATTCAGCGAAAGTTTTCGGAGTATATTCCTTACCGTTGTAAGTGAAGTTTTCCGGGCATGCTCCCAGATAAGTATCGTAGATAGCGCTAAGACCTTTTTTCCATACCGGAGTCAGCTTAGTGAGTTTACCTTTGGCGATAGCGTTGATGTAACCTTCTGCTACGGCATCCAGTTCGTTGTGTACCGGCAGTGAATCACCGTACATGATACCCGGCATTGCTTCCTGCGGAACAAGACCGTAGTTCTTCATACAGTAAATAATGTCATAGAAACTTCCACCGGGAGAGAAAGAACTGTCGCCATGATAGCGTACGTAGTTTGCTCCACGGTCTTCCATTGTTTTGTGTACAACAAACATTTCCGAAAGGTCATATTCGCCTTTACCTAAACGAAGTAGTTCTGATTCCAGAAATCCCAAAGCAGAGAAGCTCCAGCAGGTGCTCGAACGGTTCTGGTTTTTGATGGAGGTAATCGGATTTTCTTTCACTGTTGTGAAAACGAAGCCCTCTTCGGGTTTTGCGTCTTGTGCCATTGCGCTCAGGCTGAACAAGCCTAAGGCAGCGATAAGGATACTCTTTTTCATTCTGATGAAATTAATATTAAATTGTTTTGGCTACAAATATACGGATTCCTCTCTTGAAATCCGTCTTTTTGTACTCAAATTGCATAAAAAAAGAATGAATATTACTGTATCTTAGCGCGATAGGTCCGTTCGGAGAAGGTGATATTTAAGAACAAAGAGAAGCTGTTTTCTTTTTGCATACCGTTAGGGACCTTCATCTGACCTTTGTATTTCAGGCCGAAAGAGAGTACATTATTATTGCGTAATCCGAAATTTAGTCCGGTGCTGATGTAATAATCGGTCGCTTTCTTCTTTTGGATAACGATGTATGAATTGCTGATTCCCGTTCCCAGTAACAGGCTGACCGGGTTACGGTACACATTGCCCGGCGTATATTTTCCTCCCAGGGATAGCCGGTGCTGGTTCTGAAAACTGACGTTGGACTGCGAAGACTCCATCCGGCTCCAGTCAATGTATTTATAGTCGATGGTTGCCATCCAGCGCAGACAGTTGTAGGATGCTCCTACACCGAAAAATTGTGGAAGGCACTGACGGTACCGTTTCAGGCTGCTTTCAATATCTTCTCCTCCTGAACTGCTGCTGACGTAGAGGTTATTCTCTTGCCTGAAGTTCTGTGAGTATCCGTATACGGCTCCGGCAACGAAGAAACGTTCGCGGTCGATTGCCCATTTGTACTGAATACCAAAATCGGCATAAAAGGTATGTTTGTAAGAACTGGTTTCTTCGGTGGCGTTGCCTTGTGTTTCAGTTTGAGTGATCGTTCCTGTGACATAAGAAAGGTTGGTGCCGACGGAAAGACCTTTGTCAAACAGGTACGCCGTGCTGACTCCCATCTTGGAAAGCCCTCCTTCTCCTTGAAAAAGAGAGGAAACGGTGCTTCCATTAGTGCCTGCTATTTCTTCATCCAGTGTGATGGCATATCCTACACTGCTCACGGGCGCCAAAAAAACGGCTCCATACCAGCGGGGGATAATCCGGCAACCAATACTTAGATTGTTCAGGTTTCCTGTGACGGAATGATTGCTGGCTCCCCGTTGTGTATAGTTCTGGTAAGATCCCATAATACCGGCATCTATCTGAAACCGCTGTTCGGTAAGTTCGGTGAGTGATGCGGGATTGGCGGTGTTCAGAAAATTGCTTCCACGCAGGGCGATGCCTGCGCCTCCCAAACCTGCATATTGTCCGCCTTCACCGGTAGAGATTTCTCCCAAGCCGAACATGGAGGTAGGTGAATTGGTGGTATTTTGAGCGATCAGTATGGAGACAGGGCTGTAAAGAGCCAAAATGCAAAACAAAATCTTTTTCATTTTTGATAGGTTTTGTAAAGTATGATAAGTTTGGTGGTTTCTCGGTTGGTCGTGTTATCTCCGTCACCGAAAATGACACCTTGCAGAGTCGTGAAAAACAGATTGTCCGGAAGGATTAGTTGCAGCTTTTGTCGGTTGTAACCGGTCGTTCCCAGATTTGTTTGCAGGAAAGAGGTGAGATCGAATGAGTAATAAGTCTTTTCGTAGGTCACTTCATCGACGACGAGATTTCCGGTTTGTACGGAGTTTCCTGTAAGGTCCGTGATAACTCCCTGCGTCACATTGTCTTTGTTGGCGGTATAAAGTGACAGTGTTTGGGGAAGCGGATACATTCCTCCATAAGTCCCTTTTACCGGATATAATTGTAAGGTGGCACTTTCGATGGTCACCAGGTCACCTTCCATACAAAGATTGTTGAGATGGGGAAAATCAATGGAGATGTACATGCCCGTCATTCCCTGCATATATGCCTGGTGGTTGCTCAGAGAGGTGGATAACGCGTTGTCGTCTCCGCTTTGCAGATCCTCTAGCGGTGTGCCGTTCCGGTCGTACTCTATTTTATTAAAGGTAAGCGTAGTGCTTGCATTGAATACCAGTTCCTTTTCAGTGATGACCTCCGTCAGCGAATGGTAATAGAGCGTGATGCAGAAGCTGGAATCATTCACCTGAAATCCATTGACGCATGCGGCGTTCATATCCGGAATGAAGGCGATACCTTTGAAATAATTCTGAAAAAAGGTTTGTGACTCCATTACCCGGTTGTCTTCCAGCAGCAGGTTGAACCATTCCTTGCCCCATTCGTCGGGCAGGCGGACTTCCAGTTCCTTGCTCCGTCGTCCGGGAGTGGGAGTGAAGCTGAAAGAACTCAGTGGGTTCTGGCTGTCATAAGCTATATTGCTGGTACTATATAAATAATTCGCATCGTCCAGTTGGATATTTTCTGTCAGGGGATACATCGAAATCCGCTGGGTGACCAATGTGTCTCCCAGATAGTCGCCCGAAGAATAAAGGCGGATCGTAATGGAATCGAACAGGTAATCGATACTTTCGTCAAAAGAGACGGAAGGTACTTCATACTCCGCATAAAAGGAAGCGGTGATTTCTCCCCACAACGCGTCCTTGCGGTGTCCTATCTGGCATACAGTATCTCCGGAAGTGGCAAGCGAATCGCTCAGGAGTGTACTGAGCAATACCGTACACGTATCTGTCTGTACATTCCGGAACGAACTTTCCACCCATTTTCCTCCTACTAAAGACGCATCGTTCTGGCAGGCGAAAAAGGAGAAGAATATCAAAATAAAAAGAAGTGTTATCAATGATTTCATGAACAATAATTCAATTGGTTTTGTGGCGGCAAAAGAAGGACATTTAGGGAGGTTCCCCAAAAACTATCGACTAAGTCTGTCTATTTATCGACTTCAATTTTGTTGGTAGACAGAATGTTTCTGTTTGTCGATAGTTTTTTTATTCATAGCCGTTGCCCCCTACATTTGCGGCTGTATTTAACGACAAATTTTAATGAATAAAAAAATGAATAGATTACTTTGGATGCTGGTTGCACTATTGTCGCTGGCTGCATGTACGGAAGATACGGAGTATACAGCCGGAGTTTGGTATCGTCGTTCGGATTTTGACGGAGTGGCGCGTATGGATGCCGCCGGATTTACTATTGGCAATAAAGGCTATCTCTGCGGTGGGTACCGGGGGAGCAAGAAGGAACGCCTGAAGGACCTTTGGGAATACCATATTGACAATGACTGGTGGACACAGTGTGAAGATATGCCCGATGAGGCTATCGCACGGAATGCCGCTACAGGATTTGCTGTAGGTACCAAAGGATATATTGTCGGTGGATATGACAAAGATGCCAATGACTATCTGGATGATTGTTGGGAATACGACCCGGCGACGGGAAACTGGAAACAGATGGACCCCTTCGGGGGAGGTGCCCGTATGTATGCACTGGGATTTGGTATAGGAAATTATGGTTATGTCGGTACGGGGTATAACGATAATTACCTGAAAGATTTTTATCAGTTTGATCCTTCGGCTGCTTCCGGTTCGCAGTGGACAATCATTAATGGGTTCGGCGGACAGAAACGTCAGGGAGGGATGGTCTTTGTCATTGATGATATAGCCTACATCTGCGGAGGCGAAAATAATAATGCGGACGTTTATGATTTCTGGTGTTTCGACCCTTCACAAAGCACGCCCTGGAAACAGTTACGGGATATCAAAGATTCAAGCGACGATGATTACGATGATGATTATACCTCGATTGTACGCTGTTATGGCTGTGCTTTTGTGATTGATGGCAAAGGATATATCGCTTTGGGACAAACATCCTCATCGAGCCTTCGTTCTAATTACTGGATATATGATCCGGCAACGGACTTGTGGGATGGAGAAGACCTGACGGATTTTGAAGGCAGTTCGCGTGTGAAAGCGGTTTGTTTTTCGACAGGTAAACGGGGAATTGTCGCTACCGGTGGCACCGGAACTTCCTCCTCTTCATTCTATGATGATACTTGGGAATTGAAGCCTTATGAATATGAAGAGAAATAAAAAGTGGATAGGTATTGGTCTTATTGTTCTGCTGTTGGGCGGAGGAATTACTTGCTATAAGAAGGTGAACCTCTCTGACCCATATCATTTGGAAGTGATACAAGGTGAAGATAGTATCGGATATGGCTATCAGATTTATAAAGGAGAACGTGTGATTATTGCCCAGCCTTTTATTCCGGCTGTCACCGGGAGAAAGACTTTCCGGACAGAACAGGATGCCCGGCATGTAGGAGACTTAGTACTGGAACGGATCAGAACGGGACAGGATTTTACCGTGTCGAAAGAAGATTTGAAAGGTTTGGGCATTACACATTAGTGCCGCCTTATTGGCACACTTGTGCCACCCCACTGGCACACTTGTGCCATCGTGCTGGCACAGTTGTGCCAATGCGGTGGCACAAGATTATATCTAAAGTGCGGATAATTAGAATTCTATGAAATGAAATTCACGTGATTCTTATTATCCGCACTGATATAATACCTTGGATTTATTCCCCCTTCCTTTGATTTATTATTCTGTCTTGGGTGTCACTACATAGTCCTCTTTTATAAACTCATCATATACCCGTTTCGGATGGTCGAATGCTGCGGTTCCGTTCCTCTGTTCATTGAAGTTCTCCCGGCGGAATTGTTTCAGCTTCAGATTATCTTCGGCATATTCTCTCAATTTTTTATGTTCACGACCATAGAGTGAACTCTCCGTAACATCAGAATCAAGCAGGCTTTCTTTAGGAGTAATGGTTGGTAAGAGTACTTGTTCCAGTAATCCACGATAGGCACCATTATATTCACACCAGACGAGATCGTTGGCTGTAAATATACGGTAGAAGTACTTTGACCAGGCGGTTTTGATTTCTATTGACTGAGCATAAATCTCAATGGTTGCTTCTGAACCATACGCTTGATCACGAATTACCACGGTCGTCCGACCGCTGATTTCTTCCTTCACGGAAGTTTGCCATTTGTCGGAATGTAGAATTTCCTGAATAATTTCCGGCAACTTTTCTTTAATTTCAAACTGTATTCTCATAGTGCTTGCCTGCGGGCAGGACTTTTTTTGAATTTTCCTACTTAAACAATTAAGCTAGCCTAAAGTTACATAGATTGAAGCAAAAAAACAAGATATTGTTTGAATATTTATTATTTTTGCCAAACTATCTGCCTTTTTCGTTTGTTTTTATTATAATTATGCAACAAATAGCAAAAAACAAGTTTATGCAGAATAAAGCCCGGAAGAATTACATCATCTATGTACTTATGCTCCTTCTGTTTGGAGGGCTGATTTATGTTGCTATTGAAGAAGGCGACAGGTTTTCACATCACGCGGCAAATACGTTAAACATGGTACAGGAGGGTCCTTTTGCCATGTTTCTTCAATTTATGCAAGATAATCTGCATCATCCGCTGACGACATTGCTTATCCAGATTATTGCCGTATTATTAATGGTACGTCTTTTCGGCTATTTGTTTAGTCTCATCGGACAGCCGGGGGTGATTGGGGAAATCGTAGCCGGCATTGTCTTGGGGCCTTCTGTCCTGGGATTTTTTTTCCCGGAAGCTTTTCACTTTCTGTTCCCTGTCCACTCGCTGACCAATCTTGAACTGCTGAGCCAGGTCGGATTGATCCTTTTTATGTTCGTTATCGGCATGGAACTGGATTTCAGTGTGCTGAAAAATAAGATTAATGAAACGCTGGTGATCAGTCATGCCGGGATTTTGGTACCTTTCTTTCTCGGTATCCTGTCCTCCTACTGGATTTATGAAACGTATGCCGCCGATCATACGCCCTTTTTACCTTTTGCCTTGTTTATAGGTATCTCCATGAGTATTACCGCTTTCCCTGTGCTGGCGCGTATCATTCAGGAACGAAATATGACCAAAACTCCCTTGGGGACTCTTGCGATTGCTTCTGCTGCCAATGATGATGTAACTGCCTGGTGTTTGCTGGCTGTGGTTATTGCTATCTCAAAGGCGGGTAGCTTTGCCAGTGCACTTTATTCCGTAGGGTTGGCCGTAGTCTATATTGCAGTAATGTTTCTGGTGGTCCGTCCGTTTCTGAAAAAGGTGGGGGAGGTATATGCCAATAAGGAGGCAATCAATAAAACGTTTGTGGCATTTATCCTGTTGATTCTTATCATTTCTTCCTGCCTGACCGAGATTATCGGTATTCATGCTTTGTTCGGAGCTTTTATGGCGGGGGTGGTGATGCCCTCGAATCTGGGTTTCCGCAAGGTGATGATGGAAAAGGTGGAAGATATTTCTTTGGTCTTTTTCCTGCCGTTGTTCTTTGCGTTTACGGGGTTGCGTACGGAGATAGGTCTGATCAACAGTCCGGAACTGTGGATGGTGTGTTTGCTGTTGGTGACAGTGGCTATCGTCGGCAAACTTGGAGGTTGTGCCATAGCTGCCCGTCTGGTGGGTGAGTCGTGGAAAGACAGTCTGACGGTCGGCACCTTGATGAATACACGTGGCTTGATGGAATTGGTTGCATTGAATATCGGTTATGAAATGGGAGTACTGCCTCCGTCTATTTTCGTAATTTTGGTCATTATGGCGCTAGTTACAACCTTTATGACTACTCCGCTGCTACATTTGGTCGAACGTTTCTTTGTACATCGGGAAGAAAAGTTATCTTTGAAGCGCAAACTTATATTTTGCTTTGGTCGTCCGGAATCCGGACGTAGTCTGCTTTCCATTTATGATTTATTATTTGGGAAGCAGTTGAAGAAAGAACATGTGATTGCAGCGCATTATACGGTGGGTACGGATTTGAATCCGTTAGATGCCGAACATTATGAAAGCGAAAGTTTTGCTTTGCTCAATCAAAGAGCTGCCGAACTGAATATTCAGGTGGACAATCATTATCGGGTGACGGATAAACTGGTGCAGGAAATGATTCACTTTATCCGCAAAGAACATCCTGATATGTTGCTTTTGGGAGCCGGAAGCCATTACCGTCCCGAAATGCCGGGAACTCCGGGAGCTATTTTGTGGCTGACGCTTTTCCGTGATAAGATTGATGACATAATGGAACAGGTGAAGTGTCCTGTTGCCGTATTTGTGAATCGCGGTTATCGGGAGGGAGCGCTGGTTAGCTTTGTTTTGGGAGGAATGATCGATATATTCTTGCTTTCGTATATTAGTATAATGTTGCAAAACGGTCATTCGGTGCGTCTTTTTCTTTTTGATACGGACGATGAGGAGTTCTGTCGGTGCATGAATGACTTGCAGGCTCGTTATTCCGGTCAGATAACGATAGTACGGTTTGCAGGAGTAGAAGAGTTAGTAACCAGGGAGAAAGATGGATTGTTGGTAATGAGCCATCTTTCGTATACAAAATTATCCGAGGATGAGCTTGTGATGCGGGAATTGTCATCTTTGCTGGTCATCCGCAGGAATAAGAATAAGGGAGAAAAAAATGAAAGACTTGAAATTGGATGAGCATACAGGGTTAGTACTTGAAGGGGGAGGAATGCGGGGAGTATTCACCTGCGGTGTACTCGACTATTTTATGGATCATAATATTCGTTTTCCTTATGCGATCGGGGTGTCGGCAGGAGCTTGCAATGGTTTGTCGTATGCATCCCGCCAGCGTGGGCGTGCTAAGTTCAGCAATATCGACTTGTTGGAGAAGTACAATTATATCGGTTTGAAACATTTGCTCAGGAAACGTAACATCCTTGACTTCGATTTGCTTTTCAATGAATTTCCCGAACATATTCTTCCCTATGATTATGATACATACTTTGCTTCTCCCGAACGTTTCGTGATGGTAACAACGAATTGTGTGACGGGCGAAGCCAACTATTTCGAAGAGAAACGGGATAAAAGCCGCGTGATTGATATTGTACGGGCGTCCAGTAGCCTGCCTTTTGTTTGTCCTATTACTTATGTGGATGATGTTCCGATGCTCGATGGGGGGATTGTAGACTCTATTCCTTTGCAGCGGGCTATTGCTGACGGTTGCACCCGTAATGTGGTTGTACTTACCCGTAATCGCGGTTATCGGAAAGATACCAAAGATATCCGTATTCCATCCTTTGTTTACCGGAAATATCCGAAGTTGCGCGAAGCGTTGAGCCGTCGGTGTGCTGTTTACAATGAGCAGCTGGAAATGGTGGAACAAATGGAAGATGAAGGAAAGATTATCGTCATTCGTCCGCTGAAGCCGGTTATGGTGGACCGGATTGAACGGGATGTGCAGAAACTGACGGAATTTTATGAAGAAGGATACGACTGTGCAAGAAACCTGTTCGAAGTTTAAGTAAATAATAAATGACCTGATTTGTTTGTAGTTCGCATGAGAAATGCGGACTACAAACTGTGATATTTATATATTTCTGTATAATATTTCTACAAATACTCTTCTTTTGCCTCAATTAATTCGATTTTAAGTCATTATTAATTGGTTTTTGTGGTATTTATTAAGGGATGCCCCTTTACTTTGCTGAAAAATAATTTTTGGCAGACTTAATAACATAACATGAAAAATAAAAAAATAACATGGTAAAAAGGTTTGATTGGTTGTTGGTGTATTTATTGTTTTCAATAGGGGTGATGGCACAATCCGGTGGGAAACAGTATAATTCTTACAAAGGATTGGTCATGGCAGGTTATCAGGGGTGGTTCAACACCCCTGGTGACGGCTCGGGCCGTGGTTGGCATCATTATAATGGACGCAACGGGTTCCGTCCGGGCTCATGTTCGGTGGATCTTTGGCCGGAAGTGTCGGAGTATAAGAAACTCTATAAGACCGAATTTTCCTTTGCTGACGGCAAACCGGCTTATGTGTTTTCTTCTCATGATGAATCTACCGTAGATGTCCATTTCAGATGGATGAAGGAGTATGGACTGGATGGTGTCTTCATGCAGCGTTTTATCACAGAAATACGAAATGAAAGCGGATTGAAACACTTTAATAAGGTGTTGAACTCAGCGATGAAGTCTGCTAATAAATACGAACGGGCTATCTGTGTGATGTACGACCTGAGCGGCATGCAGCCGGGAGAAGAGCGGTTATTGCTGAAAGACATCGCAGAAATATCAGAACGCTATTCATTAAAAGACCATGCAAAGAATCCGTCTTATTTGTATCACAACGGTAAACCGCTGGTTACGGTTTGGGGAGTCGGATTTAATGATAATCGCCGTTACGGACTGAAAGAAGTTGCTCATATTATTGATGGCTTGAAATCACAAGGATTCAGTGTGATGCTTGGAGTACCTACTCAGTGGCGTGCGCTGGAAGGAGATACGGAGTCGGACCCCCGACTGCATGAGCTCATCCGCAAATGTGATATTATGATGCCTTGGTTTGTAGGGCGTTATAATGAAACGACTTATCCCAAGTACCAGAAATTGGTGGAAGAAGATATTCAGTGGGCAAAGAAGAATCAGGTGGATTACGCTCCGTTGGTTTTCCCCGGTTTTTCATGGGGAAATCTGAAAGGAAAAGATCATAACTCGTTTATTCCCCGCAATAAAGGTTCTTTCCTTTGGACGCAATTGACGGGAGCCATTCGTGCAGGTGCCGAAATGATTTATGTAGCTATGTTTGATGAAATAGATGAAGGGACTGCCATCTTTAAATGCGCCCAAAAGGTCCCTGTAGGGAAAAGTACATTTGTACCTATTGAAGAAGGAGTAGAAAGCGATCATTATTTGAAATTGGTGGGGGAAGCTGCTAAGATTCTGAGAAAGGAAAAAGCGATAGCATATAATACTAAACTGAATCCGGCTGGTCCGAATCCTTTTATCAGGCACATGTACACTGCTGACCCGTCAGCACATGTCTGGAAAGATGGCAGATTGTATGTGTATGCTTCGCATGATATTGCTCCTCCGCGTGGATGCGACTTGATGGACCGGTATCATGTGTTCTCCACCGATGACATGATCAATTGGACGGATCATGGAGAAATCCTGAGTTCTGAGCAAGTGCCGTGGGGACGGAAAGAAGGAGGTTTCATGTGGGCCCCGGATTGTGCTTACAGAAATGGTACCTACTATTTTTATTTCCCTCATCCCAGTGAAACGGATTGGAATGACAGCTGGAAGATTGGTGTGGCTACCAGCAATAAACCCGCAGAAGGATTTAAAGTGCAGGGATATATTGAAGGAATGGACCCGATGATTGATCCTTGTGTATTTGTGGATGATGACGGACAAGCTTACATTTATAATGGCGGTGGTGGCATCTGCAAAGGAGGGAAGCTGAAAGATAATATGATAGAACTGGATGGTACCATGCGGACTATGGAAGGGCTGGTAGATTTCCATGAGGCTACTTGGATACATAAGCATAACGGAAAATATTATTTGTCTTATTCGGACAATCATGACGACGGGGAAAAACACAACCGGATGTGTTATGCAATCAGTGATTCGCCTCTGGGTCCCTGGGAATACAAGGGAATTTATATGGAACCTACCGACAGTTATACCAATCATGGTTCTATTGTCGAGTTCAAAGGACAATGGTATTCTTTCTATCACAACAGTGCACTGTCCGGTCAGGATTGGTTGCGTTCCATTTGTGTGGACAAGCTGTACTACAATCCGGATGGTACTATAAAAATGGTAAAGCAAACTAAATAACAGATACATCGGACCTTCTATTTTTGCTTGTGAATTAAAAAACTGATAGTATGAATATAAAAAGAGACTTGTTAACTATCCTTGCATGCAGTATGAGCCTGCATCTTTTGGCACAGGAAAAGTTTCCGTTCAGAGATCCGCAACTTCCTGTCGAACAACGTGTGGAAGATCTGGTTTCTCGCCTGACGCTGGAAGAAAAAGTAAAGCAAATGCTGAATAGCACACCTCCTGTTGAACGGCTGGGAATCCCTGCCTATAACTGGTGGAATGAATGTCTGCATGGCATCGGACGCACTAAATATCATGTAACCGTATTCCCACAGGCTATCGGAATGGCTGCGGCCTGGAATGACGCTTTGATTAAGGAAGTCGCTTCTTCCATAGCCGACGAAGGACGTGCCATCTATAACGACACACAACGAAAAGAAGACTACAGCCAATATCACGCATTAACTTACTGGACGCCTAATATAAATATATTCCGTGATCCCCGTTGGGGACGCGGGCAGGAAACCTATGGCGAAGATCCTTATCTGACCGCCAGAATAGGTGAAGCCTTTGTTCAGGGACTTCAAGGGGACAATCCCCGGTATCTGAAAGCCTCCGCCTGCGCCAAACACTACGCAGTACATAGCGGGCCGGAGAAAAACCGGCATAGTTTCAATTCGGATGTAAGCACCTACGACTTATGGGATACGTATCTGCCGGCTTTCCGTACATTGGTAGTCGATGCGAAAGTTTCCGGCGTAATGTGTGCGTACAATGCTTTTCAAGGCCAGCCGTGTTGTGGAAATGATTTGCTGATGCAGTCTATTCTGCGTGACAAATGGAACTTTACGGGATACGTCACTTCCGATTGTGGAGCTATTGATGATATTTTCAATCATCACAAAACACATCCGGACGCAGCGACGGCAGCTGCCGATGCCGTATTTCACGGAACCGATCTGGATTGCGGACACAGTGCTTACCTGGCTTTGGTGAAAGCGGTGAAAGATGGAATTATCACAGAAAAACAGTTGGATGTTTCTGTAAAGCGTTTGTTCACCATCCGTTTCCGCCTGGGATTGTTTGATCCGGTGGAACTGGTAGATTATGCGCGTATTCCCATTTCTATATTGGAATGCCGAAAACATCAGGACTTGGCAAAACAATTGGCACGTGAATCAATGGTGCTTCTTAAAAACGACCAGTTACTTCCGCTCCAAAAGAATAAACTGAAAAAGGTGGTAGTGATGGGCCCGAATGCAGACAGCAGAGAATCTTTGCTTGGAAACTATAATGGAAATCCTTCCCGCATGTTAACACCTTTGCAGGCTATTCGTGAGCGTCTGGGCGGATGGACGGAAGTGGAATACATAGAAGGAGTGGATCATGTGAACACTATTTCGGCAGATGACCTGAAACAATATGTGAATCGGGCAAAAGGTGCAGATGCGGTGATCTTTATAGGCGGTATCAGCCCGCGGCTGGAAGGTGAAGAAATGCCGGTCAGTAAAGACGGGTTCGATGGAGGCGACCGCACCACAATCGCTCTGCCTGCCGTTCAGACTCAGATGATGAAAGCATGGGTTGCCGAACATATTCCGACTGTATTTGTGATGATGACAGGAAGTGCATTGGCTATACCTTGGGAAGCGCAAAATGTTCCGGCGATATTGAATGCCTGGTATGGCGGACAATACGGAGGGGAAGCTATTGCCGATGTATTGTTCGGAGACTATAATCCTTCCGGAAAACTTCCGGTGACTTTTTATGCGAAGGACAGTGATTTACCTGATTTTGAATCGTATGATATGCAGGGACGTACCTATCGTTATTTTAATGGGAAGGCTTTATATCCCTTTGGTTACGGATTGAGCTATACCAGTTTTGCTTATTCTTCATTGAAATTACCTAAAGTGTGTCGCACCACAGACAAAGAAATAGAGGTAACGGTTACAGTGAAAAACACGGGGCATACCGAAGGGGAAGAGGGAGTGCAACTCTATGTATCTCATCCCGATAAAAAGATACTGGTTCCGTTGACAGCATTGAAAGGTTTTAAGCGGATACAGCTAAAAGCCGGTGAAGCTCAACGGGTTACTTTCTCTTTGTCTTCGGAAGATCTGTCCTGTGTTGACGAAAATGGTATTCGTAAAGTATGGGCGGGTACGGTTAAGATACAGGTTGGCGGCTCTTCACCCGTAGCTACTTTGGCTGCTCCTTTCAAGGGGGTAGGAGCTACGTTAAAGATTACAGGAAATACACACACGATAGATAAACAATGATTTAATAATAGTTGAAAAACAAATATTGTATGAAAAACAAAATGAAATGGATGTTGGCAGCAGGGCTATTGTCATGTTCAGTAGCCATGGCTCAGCAACAAAGCGATATATTATCGGTATCGGCTTCTGCCAATGCAGAAAATGCCGCTTTAGCTTTTGACAAGAATGTAAAAACGATGTGGACATTACCCTCTCAGGCGTTGAAGGCTGAACAGTGGCTGATGTTTACCATTCAGCAGCCCGGGGATGCCTGTGAACTGGACCTTCAGATGCAGGGTGTCGGTAAGAATGAACTGAAAGAGGTGCTGGATATCTTTGTCACTTACGACCCTATGAATTTGGGAACTCCCGTAAACTATCGGATCGAGGGGAATGACAAACAGATGAAAGTCAAGTTTACTCCTAAATATGGTGCCCATGTGAAGTTGAATTTCAAGTCAGGAAGACTGGATAAACCTTTCTCTTTAAAAGAGATTTCTGTACTTGTGGCAGAGAAAGTACTGACAGACAGCAAAGGAGAAGTAACCGACCGTCGCTATATGGATGTATCGCTTCCGGTAGAAGAGCGTGTAGAGAGCCTGCTGGCTGTGATGACACCGGAAGATAAAATGGAACTGATTCGTGAAGGATGGGGTATTCCCGGTATTCCTCATTTGTATGTGCCGCCTATTACAAAGGTAGAGGCCGTACATGGCTTTTCTTACGGTAGTGGCGCCACTATTTTTCCTCAAGCTCTGGCGATGGGAGCTACCTGGAACAAGAAACTGACGGAAGAAGTAGCAATGGTGATCGGTGACGAGACAGTGGCTGCCAATACAAAACAGGCATGGTCGCCGGTGCTGGATGTGGCGCAAGATGCACGCTGGGGACGTTGCGAAGAAACCTTCGGTGAAGACCCTGTCTTGGTTTCACAGATGGGAGGTGCATGGATCAAAGGTTACCAATCCAGAGGGCTGTTTACTACACCCAAACATTTTGGCGGACATGGTGCTCCGTTAGGTGGGCGCGATTCACATGACATAGGACTGTCTGAACGTGAAATGAGAGAGATTCATCTGGTTCCGTTCCGCCATGCAATCCGCAATTATGATTGCCAGTCTTTGATGATGGCTTATTCTGATTATATGGGTGTTCCGGTTGCTAAAAGCAAAGAACTGCTGCAACAGATTCTGCGTCAGGAATGGGGATTCAATGGATTCATCGTTAGTGACTGCGGTGCTATCGGAAATCTGACAGCCCGCAAACATTACACGGCAAAAGATAAGATTGAAGCTGCCAATCAGGCACTGGCTGCCGGTATTGCAACCAACTGTGGAGATACCTACAATAATAAAGAAGTGATTCAGGCTGCAAAAGACGGACGTATCAATATGGAAGATCTGGACAATGTATGCCGTACGATGTTGAGTACTATGTTCCGTAATGAGCTCTTTGAGAAGAATCCTTGCAAACCGCTGGACTGGAAGAAGATATATCCGGGATGGAACTCGGACAGCCATAAAGAAATGGCACGTCAGGCAGCACGTGAGTCTATTGTAATGTTAGAAAACAAAGAGAATCTTCTTCCTTTGTCCAAGACACTGCGTACGATTGCGGTAGTAGGTCCCGGTGCAGATGATCTTCAACCGGGCGATTATACGCTGAAGCTGTTGCCGGGACAATTGAAATCGGTTCTGACCGGTATTAAAAGTGCGGTGGGCAAGCAGACAAAAGTGCTTTATGAACAGGGATGCGACTTTACGAATCCGGACGCTACGAATATTCCTAAAGCCGTGAAGGCAGCTTCCCAGTCGGATGTTGTAATCATGGTACTGGGCGATTGCTCTACCAGTGAAGCGACCAATGATGTCCGCAAGACATGTGGGGAAAATAATGACTGGGCGACTTTAATCCTGCCGGGCAAACAGCAGGAATTGCTGGAAGCAGTTTGTGCAACCGGAAAATCGGTGATACTGATTCTTCAGGCAGGGCGTCCTTATGATATCCTGAAAGCGTCTGAAATGTGTAAAGCTATTCTAGTAAACTGGTTGCCGGGACAGGAAGGTGGTCCGGCAATGGCAGATGTACTGTTCGGTGACTATAATCCTGCCGGTCGCTTGCCGATGACATTCCCACGTCACGTAGGACAGCTTCCGCTGTATTATAACTTCAAGACTTCCGGACGCCGTTACGAATATGTAGATATGGAATATTATCCTCTTTATCGCTTCGGATTCGGACTCAGTTACACTTCATTCGAATATTCTAATCTGAAAATACAGGAAAAGGCGAATGGAAATGTAGAAGTGCAGGCTACAGTGAAGAACGTAGGAAGCCGTGCCGGTGATGAAGTTGCCCAGCTGTATGTGACAGATATGTATGCCAGTGTGAAAACCCGTGTTATGGAGTTGAAAGACTTCACCCGTATTCATTTGCAGCCGGGAGAGTCGAAGACGGTTTCTTTTGAAATGACTCCTTATGACATATCATTGCTCAATGACCGGATGGACAGAGTCGTGGAAAAGGGTGAGTTCAAAATCATGATAGGAGGAATGAGTCCTGATTATGTAGCTAAGAATGAAATCAAACATAGTGTAGGCTATAGTGATAACAAAAAGGGAGTCACAGGGATGCTCAATTATACGCATGAATTTGGGGCTAATTTTGATCTTACTGTGTCCAAAGTAGAAGAAAATCTTGTAAAGAATCAAAAGACTGTGTGGGTAAGTGTAAAAAACACAGGCACTTTGATGGATATAGGTAAAGTGGAAATGTTTGTTGGTGGTAAAAAGACAGGAGACGCAGTTCATTATGAGTTGGGGGCGGGCGAAGAAAAACTGATTCCGTTCAAGCTGGCGAAAGAGAATAAGGAGCCTGTAGCGTTTACTACCAAATATAAGATGGTATCTTTATAAGTTTTAGAGGGTCGTAAATTGATGATAATTTAGACGAGATAAACGATTATGTATCGGAGGTCTATCATTTGTTTGGGATTGTTACTGATTATTGCCGGTTTCTATGTAAAAGCAACTGAACCGGTTCATGACGGACTGGTTAAGCTACGAATCAGCAATTTTAAAGATGACAAGGCTGGTGCTGTAAGTTATACGTTCGATGATGGATTGCGCAATCAGTATCTGATTGCCGCTCCCATCATGGAGAAGCTACAGATACCGGGAACATTCTTTATTATTCCCGGACAGGTTTCGGCTACTTTACAGGAAGCCGAAGCTAAAAAGCCGGGAGCATGGGGAGGTGTTACCTGGGATGAGATACGCACATTGGTAGCTAAAGGTTTTGAAATCGGCAATCATGGATATAATCATAAGAATCTGGTGACTCAGGTAAAAGAGCCGGAGGAACTTGAAAATGAGATAGAAAATAGTGCTGATATTATCCGGAGGGAAACGGGAATTTTCCCTGTTTCTTTTTGCTATCCTTATAACAGTTTCAATGAGCAAGTTGGAAAGATTGTAGAAAGGCGTCATATGGTGGCCCGTACTTTTCAGCAAGGTATTGGAGCCCGGGATACCACGGCAAAGAATATTAATCAATGGATGGATAAACTGATTAGCCGGAGAGAATGGGGAGTAGCTATGATTCATGGTCTGACAGATGGATTTGATCCGCTTCGTCCTGATGTTTTCGAATCTCATCTGACTTACGCGAAGAAGCATGAAAAAGATCTTTGGATCGATACTTTCGGTAATATCGGCAGCTACATAAAGCAACGTGACGCGACCACTATAAAAGAGATTGAAATCGGAACCAATTCAGTGTCTTTTACTCTGGACTGCAAGTTAAGCAAAAAACAGGTGAAGGTTCCGTTGACGCTCGTGATCTTAACGGAAAATAAAGTAACTGAAGCGAAGGCAACACAAGGGAGAGAATCTCTGCCCGTAACGATCAGTAATAAACAAATAATGATTGATTGTGTCCCTGATTCCGGACGAGTCACAGTTGAATGGAAATTTAGTGATGTATATATAGACTGATAAATAAAATGAAACGACTTCTTTTAATATCATGGATATTTTTGTTGTCCATAAGCTTTGGACTGACAAAAGCAAAAGCCGATGTACGGATGCCGTTGATCTTCGGTGATCACATGGTTTTGCAGCAAGACACAAAGATTGCCATATGGGGATGGGCTGATGCCGGAGAAACCATAGAGGTAGCCTTTGCCGGACAGAAAGTGAGAACGACTGCTCATAGTGACGGGACATGGAAAGTAAACCTGAAACCAATAAAAACGAAGAAAGATGGGCAGACACTGACGATTACCGGAAAGAATAAACTAGCTTATTCGGATGTACTGGTAGGTGACGTATGGGTTGCTTCCGGACAATCGAATATGGAATGGGGAATTAAAGTAAGAAAGGAATATGCTGACGATATAGCCGGTTCGGAAGATCCTTTATTGCGTTTGTTCTTTGTTCCCAAGAATACAGCATTGCAGCCGTTGACTGATATAGAAGTTCCTCAGGGAACGGCTAGTCCCGAGCGGGCTGCCAGATGGGTACTTTGTACACCGGAAATGCTGGCAAAGATCAATGGACAGGGTTTTTCGGCAACGGCTTATTACTTTGCGCGCGACATGCGTGCTGCTAACGGACGTCCGTTAGGAGTTATCCAGTCCGCTTGGGGAGGTACGCGTGCTGAGGCCTGGACCAGTCTGTCCGGACTGAAGCAAGAACCTGCTTTGGCTCACTATGTGACTGCTTATGAGAAGAATGTGAAAGATAATCCGGAAATACTTGCCACTTATCCCCGAAAACAGAAAGAATTTGATGAAGCGGTAAGAGAATGGGATAAGACAGTAGGAAAAGAATGGAATCAGGCGCAAAAAGAATGGGCGATAGCTGTGAAAGCTGCACAGGCAGATGGAAAGCCGGCTCCACCCAAACCGCAGCCCAGAGTACCCCGTCCACCTAATCCACGTAAACCGCATGGAGGAAATAATGGTCCGTCCAACCTGTTTAATGCCATGATCTCTCCTTTGATCCCTTTGAGCATAAAAGGAGTTATCTGGTATCAGGGAGAATTTAATTCCGGTGGTTCTGCAAAGGAATATGCTACTCTGTTCTCGCGAATGATTATGGATTGGAGAGAGAAATGGGGAATCGGTGATTTTCCTTTTGTATACGTGCAGCTTCCTAATTTTGAGCCTGTAGACCAGCAACCGTCTGTTGAAGGAAATGGTTGGCGCTGGGTGCGGGAAGGACAGTTGAAAGCCTTGAACCTGCCTAATACGGCAATGGCTGTAACGATTGATGTGGGAGATCCTTTCGATTTACATCCGGTAGATAAATACGATGTCGGACATCGGTTGGCTCTTGCTGCCCGAAGGTTGGCGTATGGGGAGAAGGTAGTCGGTATGGGACCTCTTTATAAGAAAATGTCAGTGAAAGGAAATAAAATCATTCTGGAGTTTACCAATCAGGGTAAAAAGCTGATGATGGGTACTTCTCCGTATATACCGGCAGGAGAACCGCCTCATCCGAAACCGATGAAGTTAACGGGCTTCGGCATTGCGGGTGCCGACCGTAAGTTTGTATGGGCAGACGCAGTGATTGAAGGCAATAAGGTGATTGTGTCCAGCAGCGAAGTTGCTGTTCCTGTGGCTGTACGTTACGGCTTTTCCAATAGTCCTCGTTGTAACTTGTATAATGAGAAGGGTTTGCCGGCATCCCCTTTCCGCACAGACAACTGGGATAAATAACACGGACCGGAAAACAAATAAATGGCGGGCGGCTCAAACGGGAAAAAGGGAGAACAGTTTTCGCACCGCATCCTCCGGTAGTTTATCAATTCTTTATCGAGGGATCGGTAGATGGAAAGATATGAGTGAATCTGACAATCAATATGAAGTACGCTACTTTAACCGGGGATTCGGAATATTATTTCTCAATAACGGCATTTAATGAGAATGGTAATTAAATAATGAAAGGTTGATAATCATGGAAGACGGAAAAAAGATACGAAGAATGATTTCACAAGGTGTTAGATACTGCTTGTTGGCTTGGGCCGGAATATTTTCCGGAACGATGGTTGCACAAACTCAGAAAGTCGTGTTTTCCCGTGATTTTTCTCCGGCGGAAGGTTTGGTCATCCCGCAGGAAAAACCATATCGGGATGAAGTCTGCCTCAACGGACTTTGGGATTTACAATGCGTTGCTGTTCCCGCTTCGTGGAAAAGTGGTTCCGGGATAGCGCCTGAACTAGCTGCTCCTCAACCGGATCAATGGGAAAAGGTAAAGATAAAAATCCCTTCTGCTATCAATGTAAACGATTGGGGGAGAGGTAGTAAGGTTGGAGAAGGAACACAGCGACCGTATACTCCAAGTTCCGTTTACTTTCCCAGTTATCCGGAACACTGGGTACGTGCCCGTATGGGATGGTTACGCCGTAATTTTCGTATTCCTGCCGATTGGGAACAAAAACGCGTTTTGCTTCATTTTGAGGCAGTGGCAGGTGATTGTGTGATATGGGTGAATGGAAATGAAGTTTGTCATAATTTTGATGCCCATCTTCCTTTTGAGGCAGATGTGACCGAGTATGTGAATCGTGACGGTGAAAATGAGTTGTTGGTAGGAGTGAGGGATACGAAGCTATTCGATCAGTCGCATCCCGTTTATAAAAAGATGGGGGCAACTTATCCCACAGGTTCCAATACCGATTATTTGCTTGGCATTTGGCAGGATGTGTATTTGTTTGCAGTGCCCGAAATACGGATAACAGACGTGTTTGTACAATCCTGGCTGGATAAGAATGAATTAAAAGTAGAGGTAGAGTTGACGAATTTATCTTCGAAAAAGGCAAATATTGCATTGAACGGAGAAGTCAGGGAATGGATCAACCAGGCAGGAAAGGACATTCTGACCGCTCCTGAGATCAAATGGACATTGGGAAATACGGCACTGACCATGCCTGTTACTACGGTTGTGCTTCAAAAAGGAGAGAAAAAGAAAGTCATTATCACTCAGAAACCGGATGATAAGTTAAAGTACTGGACTCCTGATACTCCCGAACTATACACTCTGCTGCTGACTGTAAACGGGAAGAAGCAGATATATGACTGCAAAGCTACCCGTTTCGGATGGAGACAATTTAAAATTGTAGGAGATGAGTTTCAGTTGAACGGAAAGAAAATACAATGCTTCGGGGATATTCAGCATCCTTTCAGTGCTTATATCTGTTCGAGACGTTTTGCTTATGCATGGTATCAGATGATTAAGGATTTTGGAGGAAATGCCGTTCGTCCGCATGCACAACCCTGGCCTCGGGTTTACTATGATCTGGCGGATGAAATGGGCTTGATGGTACTGGATGAGACAGCTTTGTTCGGCAGTTCCATTCGTTTGAATTTGGAAGAAGATATAACTTGGGAGCGTTCGCACCAACATTTGGAACGGTTGATCATGCGTGACCGCAATCATCCTTCTGTTATAGGGTGGAGTGCCGGTAATGAGATGTTTGCTATTGCTTTGCTGAACAAACCGGCAAAGGAAGTAGCTGCCGTTTGGGATGATAAATTGGTGGAACTGACATTGAGCGCAAAGAAATATGATCCTACCCGTGACTTCCTTACCTTGGATGGAGACCGTGATATGGACGGACGTCTTCCCGTGTGGAGCAAGCACTTTTCCCATGGTCTGAAACTGGAAGATTTACCCAAGGGATTGAACAAGCCTTTGATTGTAGGTGAGTCCGGAGCGACTTATTACGGACGTCCTCACCAGTTATATCCTTTTGTCGGAGAAAAAGCTTATCTGTCTTATAAAGGGCGGAGTGAGGCATTGGCAATCGATGTTTATCAGAATGTGAAACAGATGGCCATTCCTTATCTTGCATACTATTCCCCTTCGGAAGTATGTTGGTTCGGATTGGAACACATGAACTTGGGATATCACGATTTTAGTCGTCTGCCGAATCTTTCGGATGGTGTATTTGCCGGTAAAGCCTATGAAGAAGGCAAGCCGGGATATCAATATGAACGCATTCCTCCCTATGTCACTACCTTTAATCCGGGGTTAGATACTACACTTCCTCTATATAAGCCGTTGCCTATGTTTAATGCGCTGAAAGCTGCTTTCGGTGGTGGTGAATGGGCACCGTTTAAGGAAGTGAAACATCCGGTAAAGCCAGCCTGTCCGGCTCCGGTTTATACGGTTGCATATTTATTGGGGGAGGCTCATCCGGACTTAATCGATTTTATCACTCAGGCCGGAATCTCATTGACCATCCATCCGAGGAAAGCTAACTTATGGATTGTAGATGCCGAATTAGTGTCTGCATCAGATTTACAACAGATGCAACCGGCATTGAAGAAATGGAAGAAGGAAGGAGGAATGGTACTGGCATTGAGTACCGGACAAAAACTGAGTAATGACTTTGCCCGTTGGTTGCCGGAAGAAGTAAGGCTGACAAATCGCAAAGCCACTGCTTTAGAGATAGACAGTACTTCTTCCTGGAGAAAATATTTTGAACTGCCTGACTTGTACTTTGGCGAAATGGAAGGTGACCGTTACATACTGAAACAAGGTTTGACAGGGGCATTAACTGAGAAGGGGAATGTTATATTAAAAGCTTCCTGCACAGACTGGAATCTGTTTAATACCTCTCCCGAACATTGGAAATGCGCTCAGGTCGTATTGTATGAGGCTCTACAAAAGCCTGAAGGGGCAGCTTTGATCACATATCCGTTGCAAGATAACACAGACTTGGTTTTGTCGGTCATAGATTATCGTTTGCGGACGAAAGAGGTAACTGCCTTTTGGAACACGATGTTTCATGTAATGGGCATTGCGACAGACGGGGGTGGTTTCAAATCTCACGATGTGAAGGAGAAGAAACATGACTTGCTGATGGATGGTCCTGTAGATTAATAAAAATAGAAAATAAGGTAGAATGATGATGAAGAGGTATAAAAAGATTTTGTTGACAGGTGCTTTGTCTGTGATGTCTTGTTCGTTTATACACGCGCAGGAGTTGTATAAGAATGAAAATGCTCCTGTGCATGAACGGGTAATGGATTTGATTTCACGCTTAACGGTGGAAGAGAAAATAAGTTTGCTTCGTGCAACATCTCCCGGTATTCCCCGTTTGGGCATTGATAAATACTATCATGGGAATGAAGCGCTACATGGAGTTGTCCGTCCCGGACGTTTTACCGTATTTCCACAAGCCATCGGACTGGCAGCTACCTGGAATCCGGAGTTACAGAAACGGGTAGCCACAGTCATTTCGGATGAGGCGCGTGCCCGCTGGAACGAGCTGGATCAGGGAAGAGCACAGAAGGAACAATTCAGCGATGTGCTGACTTTTTGGTCACCTACCGTGAACATGGCACGTGATCCTCGTTGGGGGCGCACACCGGAAACGTATGGTGAAGACCCTTTTCTGAGTGGAGTGATGGGAACAGCCTTCGTGAAAGGATTGCAAGGAGATGATCCGCATTATTTAAAAATCGTTTCTACTCCCAAGCATTTTGCCGCCAACAATGAAGAGCACAATCGTTTCGTCTGCAATCCTCAGATATCGGAGAAACAACTGCGTGAATATTATTTCCCTGCTTACGAAATGTGTGTAAAGGAAGGAAAGGCCGCTTCCATCATGTCCGCTTACAATGCACTGAACGATGTGCCTTGTACGCTGAATGCATGGTTATTGCAAAAGGTGCTGCGGAAGGATTGGGGATTTCAGGGATATGTTGTTTCTGACTGTGGAGGCCCTGCTTTGCTGGTAAATGCTCATAAGTATGTGAAGACGAAGGAAGCGGCAGCCACCTTGTCTATTAAGGCAGGGCTTGACCTTGAATGTGGTGACGATGTTTATGACGGACCTTTGTTGAATGCTTACAAACAATATATGGTATCGGATGCCGATATTGACTCTGCAGCCTATCATGTACTGACGGCCCGTATGAAACTGGGGCTGTTTGATGGTGTGGAGCGAAATCCGTATACTAAAATATCTCCATCAGTGATCGGTTCGAAGGAGCATCAGCAAATTGCTTTGGATGCTGCCCGTCAATGTATCGTTCTATTGAAGAATCAGAAGAATATGCTCCCGTTGAATGCCAGCAAACTGAAATCTATCGCAGTAGTCGGTATTAATGCCGGTAAGTGTGAGTTTGGCGATTATAGTGGTGCTCCGGTAGTAGAGCCGGTTTCCATACTGCAAGGCATCAGAAACAGGGTAGGCGATCAGGTGAAAGTCGTCTATGCTCCTTGGAAGTCTGCCGCCGACGGTCTGGAACTTATTCAGGGAGAGAACTTTCCGGAAGGATTGCAGGCAGAATATTTTGATAATACCCGTCTGGAAGGTACACCGAAAGTGCGCAAAGAAAACTGGATCAATTTTGAGCCTGCCAATCAGGCTCCCGACCCGTTCCTTCCCAAATCTCCGCTTTCTGTCCGTTGGACAGGAAAGTTAAAGCCGACCATCTCCGGTCGCTATACTTTCAGCTTTACATCAGATGACGGTTGCCGTCTGAGCATTGATAATCAGATGTTGATTGATGCATGGCAAGCGCATGCCGTGTCTACGGACTCCGCTTCTATTTATCTCGAAGCCGGAAAAGAGTATCAGTTGAAAGCGGAATATTACGATAATCGGGATTATGCTATTGCAAAACTACAATGGAAAGTTCCGCAAATAGGAAAAGCAACCCGTCTCGATTTGTACGGAGAAGCCGGAAAAGCAGTTCGCGAATGTGAAACGGTAATTGCTGTTATGGGTATCAATAAATCGATAGAGCGTGAGGGGCAAGACCGCTACGACATTCAGCTCCCGGCAGACCAGAGAGAGTTCTTGCAGGAAATCTATAAAGTGAATTCCAATATGATCGTTATTCTGGTGGCAGGCAGTTCATTAGCCATCAATTGGATGGATGAGCATGTTCCTGCGATTGTGAATGCCTGGTATCCGGGCGAACAAGGAGGAACTGCTGTTGCCGAGGTACTGTTTGGTGATTATAATCCTGCCGGACGTTTACCGCTCACTTATTACAAATCCTTGGATGAGTTGCCTCCGTTTGATGATTATGATATTACCAAAGGACGTACTTATAAATACTTCAAAGGAGAAGTCCTTTATCCATTTGGCTACGGATTGAGTTATTCTTCTTTTAAATATAGCGATTTGAGAGTAAAAGACGAAGCAGATGAAGTAGCTGTTTCTTTCCGGTTAAAGAATACCGGTAAGAGAAACGGTGATGAAGTTACTCAGGTTTATGTGCGAATACCGGAGACCGGAGGTATTGTTCCTGTCAAAGAACTGAAAGGATTCCGGCGTGTTCCTTTAAAATCAGGAGAAAGCCGTCGGGTAGAGATCAGGTTGAATAAAGAGCAACTTCGTTATTGGGATGTAGGAAAAGGTCAGTTTGTAGTACCGAAAGGCACATTTGACATTATGGTTGGTGCTTCTTCCAAAGATATTCGCCTGCAAACAGTCATTGATTTATAAACTTTATTTAAATTTGAACCAGAAAAAACTAAGAGTCACATGAACTGAAGTGATGCTTTTTGATTGATCAGTCTGTGCCACCTTGTTGGCACAGTTGTGCCATCGCATTGGCACGGTTATGCCAACGAGGTGGCACAGTTGTGCCAATAGGGTGGCACAAGCATGACGCAGTATGGGATTATCTAAGGATATGCTTATTAAAAAATAATATTATGAGAAACAGGTACTTACGGCTTACAGATGTATTACTTCTATTCTGCTTTGTGGCAGGAACTACGATGACGGCTTGCTCCGGGCAGTTTCATCAACCTGCCTTGAAGGCAACTTATAATAAGCCTGCTAAAAACTGGGAAAGTGAGGCTCTGCCTATCGGTAACGGTTATATGGGAGCTATGATCTTTGGTGGGGTCTATGTGGATGTCATTCAGACGAATGAACACACTTTGTGGTCGGGAGGTCCCGGTGAAGATCCCTCTTATAACGGAGGGCATCTGAGAACTCCGGAAGTTAACAAGGACTATCTTCACAAAGCGCGGGTGATGTTGCAACAGAAGATGAATGACTTTACAGCAAACCGTTCTGCTTATATCGACGAGACCGGAAAACTGATTACCCATAATTATGATGGAGACGGTGATGGCACAGAATTACGGAATCTGATTGACAATCTGGCTGGAACGAAGGAGCATTTCGGTTCTTTCCAGACATTGAGTAATATCATTGTAGAGGCCGTTAATCCGCCTATCCCTGTCTTGATAAAAGAAGAAGTACAGACCAATTATGATAATACAAAAAATCAAAGTCAGTCCATCGGCAGTCTTTTCGATCAGAGTACTACCAGCAAATGGTTTGCCGATAATGAACAGTTTTCCGGTGCAGGGAGTTTGCCATGTGTAATCAAGTGGGCATATACCCATGCTCCCAAAGCCGTTTCCTATAGCTTGACCTCTGCCAATGACATGCCTGGCAGAGACCCGAAATCGTGGAAACTTTATGGTTCGGCAGATGGCAAATCCTATGACTTGCTGGATAATCAGTCCGGTGTTTTCTGGGCTGATGGCAATGACGGAAAAAGCGGTCGCAATAAGACGCTGTCATTCCCGTTGAAAACGGATAAATATACATTCTTCAAACTCGAAATAACGGAATTAATAGACAACAGGCAGAAGCCGCAATTAGCGGAGATCTCGATAGACGCTTCTCCCGAGCTTCCTTATTCCGACTATGCCCGTACACTCGACATAGATAATGCTATTCATACGGTGACATATAAAGAAGGTGGAATCACCTTTAAACGTGAATATTTTATGAGTTATCCGGATCATGTAATGGTGATGCGTCTCACGTCAGATGCGAATGAAGGGAAACTTTCGCGCATCATTTCTCTTGAATCGCTGCACACCGATAAAGTCATTGCAGCAGACGGCAATACGATTACCATGACCGGGTACCCGACTCCGGTTAGCGGGGACAAGCGGGTAGGGGATGCCTGGAAGAATGGACTGAGATATGCGCAGCAATTGGTTGTGAAGAATAAAGGCGGAAAGATTTCAGTAGTGGACGGAGCGAAGCTGAAAGTAGAGGATGCGGATGAGATTATTGTTCTGATGTCTGCCGCGACTAACTATGTACAGTGCATGGATGATTCCTACTGTTATTTTTCAGAAGAAGATCCATTGGATAAGGTGCGGGCTACCCTGCATAAAGTCGCGGATAAGAAGTATACCTCCTTGTTGGCTGCCCATCAGAAGGATTATCATTCGTTGTATGATAGAATGCAACTAAATCTTGGTGAACAGTTGGAAGCACCTGCTGCCACCACCGACAGTCTGCTGAAAGGAATGGATGCGAATACCAATTCGGAACAGGACAATCAATATCTGGAAATGTTGTATTTCCAGTTCGGACGTTATCTTCTGATCTCTTCTTCAAGAGAAGGTTCTTTACCTGCCAATCTGCAAGGAGTGTGGGGGGAAAGGCTTGCTAATCCATGGAATGCCGATTATCATACCAATATCAATGTACAGATGAATTATTGGCCGACACAGCCTACCAATCTTAGTCCGTGCCATCTGCCTATGGTAGAATATGTCAAGAGTCTGGTACCTCGTGGAAAGTATACGGCACAACAATATTATTGTAAACCTGATGGCGGCAATGTTCGTGGATGGGTGACACATCATGAGAATAATATTTGGGGGAATACGGCTCCGGCCAAGAAAAGTACGCCCCATCACTTCCCGGCAGGGGCTATCTGGATGTGTCAGGATATCTGGGAGTATTATCAGTTCAACCTTGATAAAGACTTCCTGAAAAAGTATTATGATACGATGCTTGACGCTGCCCTTTTCTGGGTAGACAATCTTTGGACAGATGAACGGGATGGTACACTGGTAGCGAATCCCTCCCATTCTCCTGAACATGGCGAGTTTTCACTAGGTTGTTCAACTTCACAGGCTATGATTTGTGAAATGTTCGACATGATGATTAAGGCCAGCAAAGAGCTGGGAAGGGAAAAAGATCCGGAAATCGCAGAGATAGCAACAGCCATGAGCAAACTCTCCGGACCGAAAATCGGCCTGGGCGGTCAATTTATGGAATGGAAAGATGAAGTGACAAAAGACGTGACCGGAGATGGCGGCCACAGACATACGAATCATCTTTTCTGGCTGCATCCGGGTTCGCAGATTGTAATTGGAAGGAGCGAACAGGACGATAAATATGCAGATGCCATGAAAGTGACATTGAATACGCGCGGCGACGAAGGTACCGGATGGAGCAAAGCGTGGAAACTGAACTTCTGGGCACGTCTGCACGACGGAAACCGCTCTCATAAGTTATTGAGAAGTGCCATGAAACTGACTGTTCCCGGAAGTCATGTAGGCGGAGTATATACCAACTTGTTTGATGCGCATCCGCCTTTCCAGATCGACGGTAACTTTGGTTGTACAGCCGGAATCGCAGAAATGCTGATGCAGAGCCAGGGAGGATATATCGAATTGCTTCCCGCTTTGCCCGATGCGTGGAAAGACGGTGCATTTAAAGGGATGAAGGCACGAGGAAACTTTGAAGTGGACGCTGCCTGGAAAGAAGGGAAAATTACTTCAATAGAAATTCTTTCTAATTCCGGTGCAGAGTGTATTATAAAATATCCGGGTGCAAAGAATCTGAAAGTTTCCGGTGTTAAAGTCAACGTTCTTGATGATAATAGGATTTCTTTCGCGACTGTCAAAGGCAAAAGATATACGATCAGATGATATTTCTTTTATAAGTCTTTCATAACTTAATAACGGTTGTGAAACGACTGAGGTTGGCATAAAGATTCATTGGAATATGCTATGGGTGAACCAATAAATATCTGTTGACGGTTATTGGATAAATCTTCCGCTTTGATACATCATGAAGAGTAGATTTCACTTTCCAGTGGAATTTGCTCTTCATTTTTTGTTTATCTTGTTTTGTCAGCTAACAATTTAGAGTTTTGCTAAAGTAAGGTTTGGCGGTCAAAATAGAAGTATGCCATATCTACTCCATCGTTAAGGAAAAGAAGCCCGACTACATAAGTTTATGCAATTGATTACACTGTTATAATGGAAAGAAAATCCAAAAGAAAGGAGTGGCAATCTTCTGCTACTGTTTACACCCGGAATAAAAAAAGAAGGCAACTAACTTATTGTAAGCTAGCTGCCTTCTTTGGGGAATTTAATAGAACGAATGGAAGATCCATTCTAATATATCAATTACATACCTATTTCAATAATTCGTTCACCATGTTTGCCAACAATTTTCCTGCTATCGGATCAGTCGTTGCTTTTTCCGTGCAGAGTGTCGAAACAAGAGATTTTCCTTTATTGTCGGCTATTTGCAGTAATGTCAATCCACGCATAGACTCGATACGTGCTATACGTTCTTCCGGTTTACCGCCGTCGATGTATGCGTGAATCTTCATCTGGGCAGCAAGTTCCTTCACATTTTCGTGGCGGACAGCTTTCAAGGTGGCAGTGCAGGCTAGTGGAATTTCACGCTTGTTATTATTGAAATAGCGTAATTCCAGTACACCGATTCCGTCGAATACAGAGGCATCGTCACGTTCCATCACCACAATGTCTCCTTCCGTGGGAATGATCCATCCGGTGATGTATTCAGGATAGATTTTTTGTGCAGCCTCTTTGCTGTTCAGAAGGAGCAGGCGACCGCCTTTAGCCTGATATTCACGTAGCAATTTTGCTTCTTCATCCGTACATTCTTTCAGTCCCGATAGGATGCAGAGATTCGCTTTCTGCTTGCTGTTCAGGAGTTCCTTGATGGACGGTACTGTCTGGCAAGCGATGTTCAGGAAGTCAAGGGTGGCTTTCATATTGTCTTTATCCAGTAGAAGGATTTTTTTGTTTTCGGCTACCTGACCTATGTTCCATTCCTTGCGTGCCAATAGTAATCCATATTCATTTTTTGATAAAGTCACGCCGTTTTCTGTAAGTGTGAGTTTCAGTTTTGCATTTACTTTGTCGGCAGGTAGATTGGAAGGCATGTGAATGTTTGGCTCAATATATTTACGGCCATAGTATTCCACGGCCGGGAATTGTTCTGTACCGGATGCCAGTACTTTATCCGTTTCGTCTACAATGCTCCAGATTAATGACATTGGTTTCAGGTCACGTCCTTCTTCGTTGTCATTTACTACATAAATACGTGTATGCAATTTCTCACCTGCATAAAGGTTACGTCCCCATAATTCCGCACTGACAAGTACAGGTTGCATAGCACGCTGCATAGCGTAGTATGTGGGATACGGTTGAATATGACGGTAGTCATAGCATTGGCGAAACCAAGTCATATAGGCAAAGTGCATGATACCCGAAGCCTGTTCGTTGGTACGACGGAGCGTTTCGGCCAACTCTCCCGTGATGAACGATTGTGTATTCAGAAAACCTTTGGGATCGGCCCAGTCATAAGCTTCGTATCCGATTAATGAATAAGGATTCTGATGAATCAGCTGATAGGAACGGGTAGGGTGACCGGTTTCGGCATTCGGATAACCCGTACTCATCTCCTGACTGATCAAAGGACGTCCGGGTGTTTTGAATTGTTTCTGAAATTCTCCGTTGAAGAAGCGGAATACCGAATAGTCGTACCAATTATAATAAGCATGGTTGTCATCAATATCTCCGTCATCAACTGTTTTTAGAAAATCTTCGCCGAACCGTTTGCTGGCTTTGTTGTGAAGATAGTTGGAGTCGAAGCATACAGGGCGTGTAGGATCGGTCTTTCTCATATTCTTCACTACATCGGATACAATGCGGAATTTCTCTTTGGCACGTTCCGTATCGGCATCCAAGTCGTAGAATTTCATCTCATTGTTGACTGTCCAGAAGAATACAGAAGGATGATTCCGGTATTTTTTCATCACCCGCAGCCATTCACTGCTCCAAAGATCAAGCACGCCCTTGTCCGGTATCGGGGTAGAGTGTATCATGAGCCATGACCAAGTACCCTCAAAGCTGATCGAGATGCCATTGCGGTCTGCTGCCGATACCCAGAGTTCGTTCCAAGGGGTGGTATGTGTTCGGGTAGACTGTACATTACCTTCCTTCATCAGTTTCATAAATTTATCTGCCAGAAGAGAATCATTGGGACAGAGAGCGAAAGGAATGTGATTGCCTCCGCGTAGCCAGTGTTTGCGGCCATTCAGGTACAGGAATCCGTCTTTACTTTCAAAAGTACGGAAGCCGGAAGTTACGGTGATACAGTCCGTCACTTTATTTTTTCCTTCCGTGAGGCTTACGCGAAAGTCATAAAGATTAGGGCTGGCAGGTTCCCAGAGTTTGGGTTTCAGCCCTTTAATATCACAGGTAAATGTTTCTTGTGTACTTGTCGCTAACGAGAGTTTGCTACGTACGGGGGCACCGTAGAGTGTTTCTCCGGTGTGTTTGTCTATGATGTCTACACGGATGTCGAAGTTTCTCTTTTTAGGAGCATAGTTTTTTATGGTGACGTCTATGGATGCACCGTCCAAAGCCGGTTTGATGAAAATATCTTCTACTCTAAGCGGATTGCTGACTACGAGTTTGACAGGCTGCCATATACCGGCAGGGTTGTCACCATAAAATCCGTGAGGAATATCGGTTAATACGGCTTTGTTGGCCTGTTGGTCGTTTTGGTTGTCTTCCACTTCCTTGCGCACCGATGAATAGTAGTTTTCCATGGCATCACTGGTTTGCGCAACTTTCCCGTTGATGTCACGTGTCACTTTCACAGCAATCAGATTGCGGCCCGGGCGTAGAAATCGGGTGGCATCTATCTGGAAATCACCGAACATACCTATGTTCGAACCAGCCGGTTCACCGTTGATGTAAACTTCCGCCATTTTTGATACAGCGTCAAATGAGAGGGTCAGTTGTTTCCCTTTCACGTCAGCCGGTAGTTCCAGCCATTGACGATACCAGGCAGCACCAGTCTTGCGATAGTTGAAAGTATAGTTCTCGCAACGGTCGGTTTCTTGCTGGTAGTAGGTATCTGATACCCCTTTATGTTGTGGGCCGGTAGGCGATGGCATCGTTTCGCCATGTAGCCAGATGCGGATAGGATTCCAGAAAGCAGGGACAGACATCAGATGCCAGTCGTTGTCATCCGTCTGCATGGAGATTGCCTTAGCTTTATCGTTCAGTTGGTATTCAGGCATGAAGAGCCAGTTTCCGTCCAATGATAACTCTGTCCGGTTGTCAGTCAGTTTATCCAGTTTGACGGCAGTGTATTGTGCTCGTTCCTTGCGGCGTTTTTCCTCCTTTTCCTGTGTTGAGAGTGCTATGCGGTACTCTTGTACCTTAACGCCTTTTAGAGCATCTTCTGCTAATGGTATGACAGTGAGATCATCAAATTCCGTGTCTATCCATCCGCCACCCAATGCAACTTCACCGGTAGGAGAGAGATTACTGTTTTTGTCCTCCAAATCGATGTGAGGAAGTTTTTCGTCGTTTACAAAAACCCGGATACGGTTTCCACATACTTCTACTTTCACTTTGTACCATTCTCCCGGCACGGGATGAAAGCCGAGTGGGCGAACGCCTAAGAATTCGTCTGTACCCATATATCCGGTACGCATCAAATAGATATCGTCTTGCAGTCCGCCTTTGATACCCACCACATAGCGGTCAAAACGGTTGTGTGTACGGAACCCTGCCCATATCTGTACTTGTTCGGCCTCTTTCGGGGCACGTGCCTTGAAAGACAGACTATAATCTTTCCATTCGGGATTACCGAAGAGGGCATAAGCACTGCGCGAATGTAATACTCCGTCGTTAACCCGACAGGCGCCACGTCCCACAATATTCAGTGGTTGGGAGTCATTGGAGAAATCATTGCTCCATACGGTGTGATCTTGGGCTTGTGTCACCAAGCCGGACAGGCTGCAGGCGCAAGCTAAAAATACTTTGCTAATTTGATTCATGATATTATTCTGTAGTTTAAAAGTTCATTGTATTTCAGTTTATGATTTGACAGACTGTAATTCACGGTTTGAGAGCGATAAAATGATGTGGCAAATATAAAGACAGGAAGTTAAGTGAAAGCTTAATTTTCGCTTAATTGCTTATTAAATATCCCTTAAATGTGGAATTTAAGCAAATAAGTGGGTTTAGGGGGATATAAATCTTATCTGCCGGTCATAAATAATCTCGTTACACCTTATTATATATAAGGTAGAGGAAACGTACAATTGAAAGATGGTATCGTAAGAAGCATTTTTGAAAATCAGCAGGGAATATTGCAATCATAATACTGGAATACATTTTTTATATAATCAGTCAGGTTAATAATTGGATATCTCTTAATTTGTGTTATGTTTGTATATCCTTGTATGGGTTGGTTGGGGCATTACTTTGGCAACCCCGACCGATATAAGAGATAATAGTTGCCTTATTTACCTTTTTAACCTCTTTACTTGAAATTTGCTTCTTTTGCAGGAAGTAACTACTCATTTAGATGAAGAAACAGGGTATGTATCGCATATCACAAAATATAAACTTCCCCCTTTTATAGAAATTAATGCCCAAGTTTGCGGAAAATTAAAAGAAAATAGTATTAGTTTTAAAATTAATTAGAAATTAATCTGAGTTTAATCGTATTTTATAAAAAAACTTAAGCCGTCTCCTGTTACTTTGCATCAGAACTCAAAAATAACCTTAAATATTAAGTTTGTTCAGTCGACGCTTTCTTAAATAATGAATAAAAAGGGTGTTTTCGAGGTGTAACAAACAAGAAATGTATAATTAAAAAAAGAGACCGTGAAGAATTATTTGAAAATCACGATGGGGCTTGTTTTAGCTTCCATGATTGTTAGCTGTTCTGATGAGGACAATAATATTGTTCCCGATATTAATCCGGACCCGGTGCCACCGACAGAAGGGACGTTCATACTCCCTGCTCCTGCGGTAGAGAGTAACATTCCTGAACATGATTTTTTGATGGGGGCATTGTTCAGTTTCCAGAAGAACCTTCGGAATGGGGAGGATGCTGCCAGCGGCGGGACAAATTCTACTACCTTTTATAATAAGCCGCTTTTCGAAGTGAAGGCTTTTGGTGCTACGGAAGCAGAGTGGTGGGATAACCTGGTGGAAGAGATGGTGTATAGTGGGTTGGATTATGTAGCTCCCAACTGCCGTGGACGTTTACCGAAGGCAGATACCGACCCTGCTTATGAAAGAGATCATGGTGACCCTGTTCATATAAAGGAATTCATCGCTGCTTTACAACGCCGGAATGAAGAAAGTCTGAAGATTGCCATCTTCGATGACTGTCCGGCTTCCTGGGCTGCCGCCCGTAATTTTGACTTGTATCAGACTTACGCTACAGTGATCAGTGCCGAGACTCAGCAAAATAAGGGGCTGACGGATGAAGAGGTCATGTATCCGTTAGACAACTTGGACGATATATATAAGTATATATGGGATTACAATATAAAATTGGCTTTCGATCACTTTTATGGCGAGAATAAAGCCAATAACAAGTATCTTCTTCGTATCGATGGCAAGCCTGTACTGTTCCTGTGGAGTATCAACGGTTTCCTTAATGTAGACTATGCCGCATTAGGCAACAAGAAAATAGATTGCAAGGGTAAACTAAAAGCCATCCTGGACAAGATTCATGCTGACTTCAAGACTGCTTACGGCGAAGACCTTTTTATTTGTGCCGACAGGGCTTTCCAAGACCGGGACAAAGAGGTGAACGAATCAGTAGTAGAGTCGCTGAACGATTGGTTCATTGCTGCTGAACATGCTGCTAACCGCAGTTCCTGGACCGTACGTAGTTTTAATGGGAAAACAGTAGGAGTGGCTGTACCGGCTTTCTATACCAATGATAAATCGGGAACCCGGATGTTCTTCGATGCTGATCATGGAAAGCGTTTGACTGACGCTTTGGATGATATGGTTGCGAAGAATACTGATCTGGTTTTCCTGGAAGGTTTTACTGATATGGCCGAAAACGCATCTTATTGGAGAAGCACTGATAACACTTTCTATGATTTTCCTAACCAACGTCTGAATATTCTGCGTAAATACAGCAGTAACAAGGCATGGCCCGAATCATTGCGGATAGAGATGGAAGCTTGTGATAAATTCTTTGATATCTCTAAAAACAATAGTGGTAATCAATACCGTACCGGAGATCTGGATGTTGCAAAGGTGGCTAATGTGGCTTCGGATAAGAACACCGAATGGTATGTTACCCATACAGAGCCCGGTGAATGGCTGGAATGGAAAGAATTGCCTTATGCTGCCGGAAACGTGACAATTAAGGTGTGTTATGCTGCCAAGGCAGATGCTAAGATTCGTTTCGATTTTGGCGAAGGTACACAGAGAAGACAAGGTCCTGTCGTAGAACTTCCTGCTACCGGAGGCGAATGGACCACTGTGGATGCTTTCACTATGAAATGCGATGTAAACGGTTGGCAGCGGACTTTGCTGAACATTGTGGCTGGTCAACCTGATTTGAATTACTTCACAATAACTGTAGAAAAATGAAAATAACTAATTTATTAATTGTAAACTTAAGCTAATATGGAGAAACTTTATCTGAAAAGAAGCTGGAGGATAGGGACATGCCTGATGGTATTGCTCACATTCTTTGCATTTTCGCTTTCGGCGCAAAACCGAAAGGTCACTGGAGTCGTTGTCGACGAGTTTGGTGATCCACTTCCAGGTGCTAATATTACGGTGGTTGGAAACCAAAGTTTAGCTACTGCGACAAATATGGAAGGGCAATTTACCTTAAACAATGTACCGAAAGACGCCATATTGAATGTAAGATTCATAGGCTATGCCGTGCAGACCGTCAGACTGGCTACCTTGAAAAACAATGACCTGTTGCGCATTGTTCTGAGGGAAGATGTCAAAGAACTGAAGGACGTCGTTGTGACAGCATTGGGTATCAGCCGTGAGTCGAAATCATTGGGATATGCCCGTCAGTCCATTGACACGGAATCTCTGTTGGATACACGTGACCCGAACTTGTTGAATAGTTTGAGTGGTAAGGTTTCGGGTGTCAACTTTATTTCGAATGGCGGTCCGTTGTCTTCTACTCGTGTGGAAATTCGTGGTAATAACTCTTTGACGGGAAACAATCAGCCGCTGTACGTAATTGATGGTGTGCCCATCATGAATCCGATGGGTGAAGACGGGGATTTGGACTATGGTAACCCTGCGTCAGCAATCAGCCCGGACGATATTGAATCGATAGAAGTGTTGAAAGGCGCCAATGCAGCTGCTTTGTATGGATCAGATGCTGCCAATGGTGTTATTCTGATCACTACCCGTAAGGCTACGAAGAAATCCGGACTCGGTGTTTCTTATGGCTACAACATGCAGTTTACTTTCCTGCGTGAATTCCCGGCTTATCAGAATGTTTACGGTTCGGCCAGTCTTCCGGCTGTCGGTGTGGGTGACGGATTCAACTATTATGGTTCCAACTCGAAGAACGGCTATGCTTATGACCCTAGTCTGCCTTATGGTATTTTTGTATTTAACTGGGCGAATCCGAATCAACGCTCATGGGGGCTGCCGATGTTAGGCTTTGATCTGGTGGGACGTAATAATCAGATACGCTCTTATGTACCTAATAAAGACGGTATTACGGATATGTACGAAATGGGTGTAGCCATGACTCATAGTGTTTCAGTCAATAAGGTGTTCAATGGGGCAGGTATCCGTTTCAACTATACGGGTATCGACTACGACGGAATGCTGAAGAACTTTGATAACATGAAGCGTCACACATTTGACCTGCGTGTGAATATGGATTTGGCTAAATGGCTGTCCAGTGAAATCTCCGTTAACTATCAGTTGGAAACTGCCGATAACCGTGATTATAAAGGTGACAGTAACCGTAACCCGATGCGTGCTATCATGAATATGCCACGTGACGTCGTCATGGAGGAATTACTGCCGTGGAAGCGCGAGTCAGGTGAAGCCTTTACCCGAGGTAACGGATTCTACAATCCTTATTGGTTGCTGAACGAAATCAGCAATGGGGATGGCCGCAATAACTTCCGTGGTAACCTGACTCTTAATATCAAACCGATTCAGGGGATGAATATTCGTTTGCGTGCCAGTGTGGAAAAGGCAAACAAGAATGGCTGGAAGTTTGATAATTACTATACCATGTGGGATATTGACGGACAGTACGAAACGTTCCGTGAAGCCTCCAACAACTACAACTATGAAGGGGTAATTTCTTACAACCGCAATATCAAGAAGATCAGCCTCAGCGCCAATCTGGGTACTTCTATGCAGAAGAATGACTGGTACAAGCTCAGGAGTCAGGTTTCTCAATTGGCAGCTCCGGATGTGAAGTCATTGTCCAACAATGCTTCTATGTTGAGTGGAACGGAAAGTGTGAATGCAAAAGAGAAACAGTCCGTATTCGGTATGTTGTCTTTGGGATATCATGGTTTGTTTCTCGATGGAACTTTCCGTAACGACTGGTCAAGTTCTTTGCCGAAAGCTAATAATTCTTACTTCTATGCTTCCGGTAGTGCCAGTGCTGTATTAACGGAAATCTTCCCCAAACTGAAGAGCAAGACTTTGTCATTTGCCAAGTTGCGTGGATCGATTGCCCGTGTAGGTAATGATGCCGGTTTCGACCGCTTGATTAACAGCTACAGTTATGGTGGTCTGTTCCGTAATGACATGGCGTGGTTCCAAGGTGACGCTGTACGTAAAAATCCGAACTTGAAACCGGAAACAACTATTTCGAAGGAAATCGGTGCGGAGGTTCGTTTACTGGACGGACGTCTGACGGCAGATGTTACTTACTATGACAAGTACACTCGTGATCAGATTGTGGAGTCAGAACTTTCTTATTTGTCCAATTACCAGCGTGTCATTATCAACTCCGGTAAAATATCCAACAAAGGTTGGGAAATCTCCGTGAGCGGTGTACCGGTGAAGGTAAAGAACTTCGAGTGGAAAACCATTTTCAACTGGTCAAAGAATAATTCCATGGTAGAGTCATTGCCCGAAGGTATCGATAAGATACAGATTGGCAGCGGTGTGTACAACGTGAAATCTTATGCGGAAGTAGGCAAGCCTTATGGCGCTATCTATGCGAAGACATTTAAGCGTGATGCCGAAGGATACATCCTTTGCCAGCTCGACGGTTCTCCGAAAGAAGGACAGGACTATGAATATTTAGGCTGTGTACAAGCTGATTGGCGAGGTGGCTGGAATAACGTGTTCCGTTTGGGCAATTTCTCCTTCTCTGTCATGTTCGACTTCCAGAAAGGTGGTAAGTTCTTCTCTCAGACATCGATCCAGAGTTCTGTAGACGGACAATCCGTTAAATCATTGGAAGGTCGTGACGCGGATTTCTTCTCCAGAAAGATTTTGGGTGAATCGGACGAAGAACGCTATGGCTTCATGCGTCCTCAAAACGCTAACACACCGACTGCGAACGGACAGGTTTATCCTGACTGGGGACGTCCTAAAGGGGTAGTTCTTCCTAATTGTCGTTATGACGAAGACGTAGAAGGTCTGGCAGGACAACAGGTATTGGGTTATTGTACTCCCGAACGCTATTGGATGCACTATACCTCCCGTGATATTTCCCGTTTCATCTATGATGCTTCTTATGTGAAGTTGCGTGAAATCACTGTCAGCTACGATTTACCGAAAAAATGGCTGAGAAAGACTCCGTTCCAGACTTTCCGTGTGGCGGCTGTCGGACGAAACATTGCTACCTTGTTTGCCAATACACCGCACGGACTGGACCCGCAGGCAACAAGTACGACAGGAAATGCACAAGGTTTCGAACGTGGTTTCAACCTGCCTTCCGCAACCTATGGATTTGATATTAAAGTTTCTTTTTAAATTCGTAAAGCATGAAATTGAAAAACAAAATATTACCGTTACTCCTGCTGGCATCAACTGCTGTGGGGTGTACGGACGGTTTCGAAACCATCAACTCGGACCCGAACAAATTGTATGAGGTTAACCTGCAGAGTATTTTCCCCGGTACGGTTTACAAAACAATGAATGCGATCAGTGAATTGAATAATAACCGTATGTGGAGTTATTCACGTTACATTACCAACGTCGCTTTCCAGACACCATGGAACGAAAGGGGAGACGGATTCTACCGTAAGTTTTATGTAGAGATTCTGCGCGATTTGGAAGATCTGGCAAAAGCATACGATAATGGCTCTTTACCTAATAGTCTGGCGGTAGTCAAGACATGGAAAGCATTCACCTATTACCAGTTACTATCGCTCTATGGTCCGGTCGGATTGAGTCAGGCCGGTATGGACGGAGGAACGGACAAGCGTATCTTTGATTATGATTCGGAAGCCGATGCTTATTATTCCATTTTGGGATGGCTGGATCAGGCGGTCGATGCATTCGACGAATCATCCACTGATAAAATTTTGAAAGACCCTGTTTATAACGGAGATGTACAGAAGTGGCGTAAACTGGCTAATACATTGCGTCTGGAGATAGCCATGAACATTCAGAATATCAGCGAAGAGAAAGCACGCGAATATGCTGCGAAGTCTATGGGACACGAAGAATGGCTGTTCAGTTCTCTGGATGATGCGTTTGCTCCTAAATACGGAACGGTGATCGACAAAGACTGTTCCTGGTATTACACTCGTTTGTACAAAGAAGAAATTCAGACGAAAGCAAACTGGGGGCTGATACCTTCCATGAACGAGTATTTCGCCATTTACCTGTTCTCGTATAATGATCCGCGTATGGAGACTTATTTTGACGGATCTAATGTTTACTGGCCCGAACGCCAGCCTTATCGTATGACGGACGTGCTGACCCGTTCACACGACTGTGATGTGAGCAATTGTTCAGCCAGCGACCAGCAGGAACACCTGCAGTGGATGATAGACGGATATGAAGTGCGTGATTCGTTACGTGTACGTTACTCCATTCCTTATGTGCCTACACCGGACAATCCGGGTGCCCGCACACCGTTCGGCTGGAGAAGACCGATCGACCCGACCGACCCGAATGGTACAAGGGAAATCCCCGATCCGTTGTCAATGAACGAAGACAACAGATGCTACATCAACCCGAGATATTATGCAATGGACGCTACGATGCCTTTGCTGCGTTGGGCAGATGCTTGTTTCCTCTGTGCTGAGGCGAAGGTGAAGTTTAACCTGGGATCTAAAGATGCACAGACTTATTATGAAGAAGGAATCCGTGCTTCATTTGAAGAGAACGGTTTGACAGCTTCTTTGACTGCCTACATGGCTCAGGAAGGAGTTGCATGGGGAACCAGCCATAAAGGCTTCTATGATACCCGTAAACTGATGACTGCCGACATCAACGGAGCAAATGGCGTGGAAGGACAGTTGGAACAAATCTACAAGCAGCGCTGGTTTGCCGACTTCCTTGATGGTATGTCTGCCTGGCGCATGGAACGCCGTACACGTGCATTGAACCTTCCGCCCTTGTTCTTGAACGGATCTCAGGCTTATGAAGAAGGAGGAAATATGTACTACGGCTGGCCCGAACGCCTTTACTTCCCGGATGCGGAACGTCAGACGAATGCAGAGGCTTATTACAGAGCTATCGATTTGTTGCAGAAGAATAGTCCGAAGCCTAATGCTGCCCGTTGGGGAGACAATATTTTCACGATGCTTCAGTTTGCAAAACCTGTGCCCAATCAGGAAGAAATGATAGCCGGATGGGAGAATAGTGATTATGTACAGTTCAATATGGATTTCCAGGCTAAGAAATACGGACAGACTTATGAAGAGTTTTTGAAGAATGCCCGTGAACTGACCGGTATCAAGGATGCCGAAGAGGCTTTGGACAAAGCATACCACTTCTTGATAGAAGCTACACTTTTAGTTTATAAGGTAGAAAAGTAGTAATTAAGTAATGACTGAAATATGAAAAAGTATAAGATTTTTAATAAGATAGGCCTTGCAATCTGCCTGACGTTGGGACTGGTGGCCGGATCGGCCTGTTCACCCACAGATGACGGTCCTTCCATCGATGATCATTTCTTGAATTATGAGATTCCGCAAATCAGGCCGAGCAGTGATATTCCGGTAGGGGCCATTTATTGGAACCTGGGTAGTGCAGGTATGGATGAAAAGAAGTATGCACGGTTGATTGGTGAATATAACCAGAGTGGACAATATCCGCAGCTTTGTCCGAATGTGCGTCCGGTACTGGGACGTTATTCGATGGATATCAATAAGCCCGAAACGGCTGACTTGATTCAGCAGCACCTTACGTGGTCGAATAATGCCGGTATCAATTTCCTTATATTGCCGAACATTGGTCTGGACACCAGTAAGGGAGATTTGTTGAATGAAGGTAACGTGAACTTCGTGAACTATATGGCCGGGCTGAACCCCAACTCGGAAGGTATCAATTGGGGAGGCTTGCGTTATGTGGTTTCTATGGATATGAACAACTTTGCAAGCGGACTCAATAACACTTCCATGATAGAAGATGATGCTGACGAGAATGGGGTGTCTGCACGTTGTGAACAACTTTATAGCTTTTTTGTCAGCCTGACAAGCCGTTTCTGTACGAACAACGACCTTTACTATACTGTAGACGGCAAACCGATGATTGTTGTTTGGAATGCTGACAAGTTGTATGCACGTGACTCAGAGAAACTCTATGCTACCATTCGTGAAAGAGTGCGTGAGAATGTGAAAGACGGAAATGGCAATGGATTGGAAATCTATATTTTAGCACGTCAGGAACGTTGGACACCTCCTGCACGCTGGCATAATTTCTTCCTGAGCGGTAAAGTGGATGCTGTGTATATGGATAATATGTACAACCAGACCGACTGGTTCCGTCCTACCTGCTATCCGCAGTGTATTGACCAGAACTTTAAGTATAACCGCGAATATGAATGGGCCAATTATGGAGTAGACTTCGTTCCTACCGTTTCACCTTCGTTCAATCAGTGGATAGATGGTGATGGAACTCAGTTCTATAACTTCCCGGTGGTATTTAAGGATGAAGACCTGTTCCGTAAGATGTGTAACGTTGCCAAGATGAACTTAGGAAAGCGTCCGATGGTTATCATCGATTCTTTCAACCGTTGGAATGTGGATCAGGCTATCGAACCGACTGACCCGAATTACGGGAATGGATACGGTATGAAATACCTCAATATTGTAAAAGAAGAATTTAAAGTGAAGTAAACATGAAAGCGATAAATTTTATCAATTGGAAATATATCGGCTTGGCCGGATGCTTGGTGATGTCATTGCTTGCTGCGTGTAGCGACGATGAAACGGCATCGGAAGTGGTGACGCCGCTCGAGCCTAAACTGGAGATCGTGAACGAATCGTCCACCTTCAGTTTCTCTTCAGCGGGAAATTCCGCTCAGGTGCTGACATTCAATACCAATCAGAATTGGTATATCGTATTGGATGATTCGGAAGGTGTGGATAATAGCTGGGTGGTATTGTTTGAACGCGAGGGAGCAGCCGGAGAAGGTAACAAAGTGTGGGTGGCTGCCGCAGAAAATGTGGAGCCGGATGCGCGCCGTGCTAATTTTTCTCTAGTCTCCGGTGAGTTCAAGTATGATTTCGTTATCTATCAGGCACAGAAGGATGCTGTTGTAATCACCGACCCGAAGGCATACGAAAATCTGGATGCCGGCGAACACATCATTTCCGTGGAGTTTGGTATCAATACAGGAGAATATAAAACAAGTTTCGTATATTCCGGTGACACAGGCTGGATCATGCCGACAGACGAACGTCCCGCAGGCGAACCGGAGACACGTGCGATGGAAAATCATACGCTGTACTTTAAGGTGCTGCCGAACGAGAAATTTGATATCCGTAGAGGTACCATTGAAATCTCTTCGAAAGATAATGATAATGTAAAGGCTACGATGAATATTTTCCAGACGGGTCTGCCTAAACCGGTGATTACAGTCGACAATAAAGAAATGTTCACTAACTTGGCATCGAAGGAAGATTCGATTCTCCTGAAATATAAGGCAACTAATACCAAGGGACCAAGAGATCTGACGATTGATATTGATAAGAACGATCAGGACTGGATTACGTTCAAGCCTGCCATAGACGCCAAAGGTGATTCTACTTTCCTCGTTTCTGTGAAAGAAAATACCGGTGGCGAACGTACGGCAACTATCGCGCTTTGTGCCGCTGCCGACAAGAAAGTGAGAGAAGAATTTACGGTAACTCAGGCTCAGGCAAGCGATGTGGAACTGGTTATTACCAACAAGAACGATTTCAGAACAAGCTTGGATAAACTGGGTAGTGCCGCTACCGTGAAGTATAGCGTACAGTCTACATTGACCGATCCGAAGAATGAGATTCTGGTAGATATTGTATATCCTGAAGAGAGCGGCTATACGGCAGAGAATGGTTGGCTGCACATGGCAAACAACTCGATGCCCGAACGTGTCATCTTCACGTATGATGTGAATAAGGTGCTGAGAGAACGTCAGGCTACCGTTTACATTTATCGTAAGGGGTATGAAAACAAGAAAGATTATATGGTTGTCCGTCAGGCTGCAGCCACTCAGATTGAAATACCGGCTCCGGGAGGCTTGACGAATCTGTTGCAAAGCATGATTGATGACGAAATTTATAAAGACTGGGAATCTATCACTAGTCTGGAATTGAAGGGAAGACTCAACGATACTGATTTGAACTTGCTGAAGAACATGATGACAGCGGGTAAGGGTTACAATCTGAAGAACCTGGATATGACGGCAGTAGAGAATGAGACGCTGAAGAACGGAGTATTTAACGGTTGTAACCTTCTGGAGAATATAACATTCCCGATGGGATTGCAATACGTACCGAGAGAAGCTTGTCGTAACTGCTCCAAGCTGAGAACGGTAGTTGTGAACGAAGGTCCGACTTATATCGGTCGCCATGCCTTTGGTAATTCGATGGTGAGCGAAGCTTGGTTCCCGAGCACTATGACCTATGTTTACGGATATGTCTTCGATAATGTTACAGCTCTGAAGACTTTGCACTTGAAATCATTGCCATTCCAATGTAAAGAAGTAGCTCGTAGTGATGCTGACGAAGGTGCTACCCAGCCGACAACTTGGTGTACCGTCTTTAAGACATGGCCGAGCACGGTGTATGTACCGATGGAATATCTGGAATACTACAAGAATCCGGACCCGAAACACGTGGTTTCCATGCATTTCCAGGACCTTCTGAATACATTGACATCCGAATCGGAAGAATGGACGAAGGGACCGAAGGTTCAGCAACCTTACTTGAAGTCTAATTCGGCATTGAAGAGTAACTTTACTTGGGGATCATCTGCCACTACTATAATGGGAGAAACTGAATGATATAGAGCCAGGTAGATATACTGTATAAGAGCGGACTATCACTCGGCGGGAAAATTCCCGCCATTGGTAGTCCGCTCTTTTTTTGAATTACCCCTAAAAATTAGGTGTGGGTTTCTTGTCGGTTCGTTCATCATTCTTCATTTAAAACTTACTCATAATGATTAAAACTGATGTTTTATTGTCATCTGTCAGCTTTTCACATATAAAGGTTTTATAATAAACAGATTACCTCCTGACAATAAGCCCTGACAATAAGCTGACAATAGCAAAAAGTTCTATTTTACTGTCATCTGGCTCTGTCATTCGGACGACTGCAAGGAGGAAGAATCTCCTCTTTTGTGTGCACAGGAGAAGAGCCTTCATTTCATACTGTCACCAACCATCTCTCCTTTCTTCATTTCCCGTTTAAGTATCCATACGGTTTGTGACAAGCTATCAGAACGGTTGTGCCACCTACAGAAATGATTGTGCCAAACTGCTGAAACGGTTGTGCAAAGCGCTTGGCACAGTTGTGCCACTACGATGGCACAGCCGTGCCAAAGGCGTGGCACAAGCATGCCAAAGGTGTGGCACAAGCAAAGCATACCTTCTACTCCTCGTCCGCTATGCTTTCTCTGCCCTCCAGACGGGGCTTTTGCAAAGATGCGGTATATCCTCCAAAAAGCATGCTTACAAAAGGACTCTTTATCAAATAGTCAAACTGGAATAACAGCATGATACGGCTGACAATAGAATGGATGATTGCTATTGTCAGCCGTATTATCATGGTGTATTGTCAGGAGATAATCTGTTTATTATGAGATTGTTATATGTGAAAAACTGACAGATGACAATAAAACATCAGTTTTAATCATTATGAATAAGAAAAGAATATATTTAGGCACGGATTACGCGGACTAACACGGTTGTTTTACGTAATCATAACACTAAAACCGTGAAATCCGCGTAATCCGTGCCTAATCCTTAATTTATAATTTAGTTCATTTCTTATCGGTTATAAATCAGCGAATGGCGTCTTATAGTCTTCTCCCATTGAATCACGGTACTCTTTGCAGAAACGGTCATACAGATTTCGTGCAATACCTTTCTTTCCCTGTGCGGAGAACACTGCGCATTTGGCGGCCAGTGCTTCTTCATTCAGTGGGTCATGCAGGAACATGATATCTGCCAGACGAAGAATCATATCCTGATGATTTCGTTGTTTTTCAATTTCAAACAAGTCCTTCAACAAGTCGATGGAATGACTGGAGTAAGTCTCCTTGAAGTCATCCAGCCAATCGAGAATTGTGTTGGGCAGCAATGGTCCGTATAGCAGGAGCTCTAATATCCGGTTGAGTAGTTCGTCATTTTCCTTTTCCTTGAATTGCTGGATACGGGCAAGCACTTCACGATAGTCGCAAAATACGTTTTCCCCCCATTTGATGTACATAAAGTTATTCTCAGTGACAACTTCTACATCACCGATGCTTTCCAGTAATACCCGTAGTTTACGTAAGTTTACATTACGGTTGTTACGGGCAGCGGTTTCTTCCTTATCCGGCCATAAGATTCCTGTTGTTTTGGAAGTCAGGATACCGTTTGCATTCTTTTCCGTATATAGTATCAGCAAGATAAGCAAGTGTTTCAGACGGGGAGTGAAATTGGCGGTGATGTCATTTCCCTCTTTATCACGTACGTTGAAGCAACCTAATAAAGAGATGGACGAACGGCTACGGTCGTAGTAGTTGACTATCTCTTTCGGTGCGGCTTCGTTGCCTTGTTCCGGCATTGTCGGAACCGTTTTCGCTTGGTTTTCAGAACTGTCTTTTGAGACCGCAGCCGGTTTGGAAGCTTTCTCTTTTGTTGCAGGTAATTTTGTAGCCTGTCGTTTGCTTCTTGAGCGGTAGAATAACCAGGCACCGCAAGCCAGTATCGCCAGGATTCCGATGACATACAGCAGATTCCACCATTTGCCGGAGCCGGCTTCATCCGTTTCTTGCCGGATATCCGTTTCGTTGACTAAAGGCATGTTGATGGAGTAGATTTTGACATCGTGCGTACGATTGTTCAGAATCTTATCCAATACAAGGAAAAGTTTCCTGTGGGTTGGCGAAAAGTAAAGATTGAAATCGCAGTCCTGATAATCCAGGCTGTTGTTGATCGGCTTAGACACTTCTGTATAAACAGGACTCTTCATCGAGATCTTCCACAATGTTCCTCCCTTATCCGTAGACACAGCATAGAAAGTACTGTCTGATGGCTCGAAGTACATGGAGGAAGCCATAATCGTTTCCTTGTTATCATCTTTCTTCTCCCAGATTATACGGGATTGTTTCGTCTTTAAATTGATGGCGTATAGACCGAGGTAATAATGGGTACTCAATTCCTGTTTACCATACTTATTTCCTTTGCCTCCGAAAATATACAATTCGTCGCCCACTACTGCCATCGCAGCCGAATAGCGGGGATAAAGAGGATGATCATACTTAATTTGCTCCATCTTCCCAATACCGGACTTCATTCGGTACAGGTCGTTGCGGTATTTATAGAAGCCATATCCGCCGAAAAAGTAGAATGAGGAATCTGCGGGATTAAATGCTTTGGCATGGTTATAGTTGCTGGCTTCTTTGGTATTCTGCTTTTCATTGCTCCACGTTCCGTCATCGAACGAAAAACGGGAGATGATGTCTTCTGTCAGCGAATAAGATACCAGTGCATTGCTCAGTGTATCGTATAGTAAATGGTTGGGATATTCTACGGCAGGATATCCTCCGCGTATGGCAATTTCTTTTTTGAGTGTCCCGTCTTCGTCCAGCACTTTTACTGATTGCGGGCTTACGATATAAAATAAGGCACAGCGGGCATCGAAGGCTACACCAATTCTGTTGGAAGTGGTGATTTTACTGATTGTTTTCCATTCGATGTGGTTGTCTATCAACCAAAGTGGTTGGATAGCACGTGCGACAGCCCCTTCTTTCTCGTCATAGCAGATGTTGCCGTTGTGTTTCCATAATTTCCACTCTCTTGTCAGCTTGCCATCCTGCACAATGTTGATATCCCTTAAGTTGATAGGGGCTACATCGGCTTGATAGCCTATCATCTGTCCGAATGTAATCGTTACGCTATTGGTTTCTTGCAGAGGGAAAGTGGACGAAATCTTCTTTTTATCGTATTCTATTTCGATCACATTGTCCTTTTGGCGCAGGTTCAGTGATACATTTATCCACTTTTCCAGTTCTATCGGTTTATCTATAATGATAATCTCATCATTGAGCATTAGAGCGGGAGCATGGTTCTGCTCACCCGCAACAAATGAAAAACGTATTAACTGACCTTTGTCTGTCTTCAGGTGAAGTATCGAACCATAATCAGCTTCATTGGCGCGTATGTATATTTGAAATGAAATGCTAAAGTCGTTTGTTACAGAGAAAGGTTGATTATCGTCCAGATACAAGGTGGACCTTTCTGCGGCAGGTACAGCATGAGACTTAAAATAAAGTCCGTAATCATATAAAGAAGACGCATCCAGTCTGCCCGCCAGGCAGAGCAGGAGCAAAATCAATAATTGCAGTTGATATTTCATAGTAGTTTCTACTTCAATCTGTTCTTATGCGGCAAAAGTACGAAAAACAATACGATATTCATAAGAAACGGGCACTTATTTAAAAAGAGTTGGGATAGTCGTTCATACGGCTGTCATTTTAAAAATAAGGTTAAGAGGATTCATCTTCTTCTCAGGGAAGAAGGGCTTTTCGTGGAAGCGTTTTCCCATTTTCAGGGAAATATTCTCAGAAAGCGGATAACTTGGGCGGAATCTCTACATTATTATACAATTAATTTGTTTTTAATGAAGAATTAATTTATTTTATCCCCTCTTTTTAATGCATTGCCTTTTACTTTGCCCTTGGTAATACCGGAAAACTCATTAATTTATGAATATGAAGAAAAAATTAATCTTACTATGCTGTCTGTTGGGCGGTTTTACTTTGCATTCTACAAAGATAAATGCACAGGCAGTGACTAATGATCAGAAATTGATCTATCCGTACCCTTTTGCTCCCAGTGAAGGGCTGGTGAATAAAACAGAAAAGGAACATCGACAGGAAATTTGCCTGAATGGTTATTGGGATTTCCAGCCTGTTCGTTTGCCAAAGGAATATGTTCAGGGAAAAGGAATCGCTCCCGAACTTCCGCTTCCGGATAGTGACGGTAAATGGGACAAGACCCGTATCAAAATTCCTTCACCATGGAATATCAATGCTTTTGCTTACCGTGACCTGGAAGGCCCCGACCATCGCAACTACCCTTCATATCCTAAAGAATGGGAACAGGTGAAGATGGCATGGATGAAGAAGAATGTGACCATCCCTTCTGATTGGACCGGGCAGCAAATCAAACTTTATTTTGAAGCGGTGGCCGGATATTCCGAAATTTATGTAAACAAAGAAAAGGTAGGCGAGAATTTCGATTTATTCCTGCCGTTTAGCTTTGATATTACCGATAAAGTGACTCCCGGTGAGACGGTCGAAGTGCTGGTGGGAGTAAGGAGTCAGTCTTTATTCGAAAATAATTCGACTATTGGACGCCGTATTGTTCCGGGCGGTTCGATGTGGGGATATCAGATCAATGGTATCTGGCAGGATGTTTATCTGCTGGCTTTGCCGAAAATCCATATAGAAGATGTATATGTGAAACCGCTGGTATCGAAGAACATGCTGGAAATAGAAGTGACGGTACAGAACCAGACAGCCAAGAAGGCGGAAATACAATTGCAAGGTGACATCCGTGAATGGATGAACCGTGCAGGAACGGATATAAACTCCGCTCCTGTTCCCGACTGGACACTTGGTAACGAAGCATTGTCGGTTGCCCCGGCAAAAGTATCGGTTGCCACCGGTACATCTCAGAAAGTGACGTTACAAGTGCCTGTGGGCAAAGACGTATTGAAATACTGGACTCCGGAGCATCCTAACCTGTATGCTTTGCTGCTCTCCGTCAAAAATCAAAAACAAACTGTCGATACGAAATATGAGCGTTTCGGCTGGCGTGAATGGACCTTGCAGGGAACTACCCAATGTCTGAACGGCGAGCCTTATGCCTTGCATGGTGATTCCTGGCATTTTATGGGTATCCCGCAAATGACACGCCGTTATGCCTGGGCTTGGTTTACTGCCATCAAGGGTATGAATGCCAATGCCGTACGCCCGCATGCACAAGTCTATCCTCGTTTCTATCTTGACATGGCTGACGAAATGGGTATCTGCGTATTGAATGAAACAGCGAACTGGGCCAGCGACGGTGGGCCGAAGTTGGACTCCGACCTCTTTTGGGAAACATCCAAATCACATTTGAAACGTTTTGTGCTGCGCGATAGAAATCATGCGTCAGTTTTCGGCTGGAGTATCAGCAACGAAAACAAGCCTGTGATCCTGCATGTATATAATCGTCCCGAATTGATGCCTGTCCAAAAGAAAGCATGGGAAGAATGGCGTGACATCGTACATCAGAATGACCCTACCCGTCCGTGGATTTCAGCAGACGGTGAAGATGATGGTGACGGCATATTACCTGTAACCGTAGGACACTATGGAGACATTAATTCGATGAAACGCTGGATTGAAATTGGAAAACCTTGGGGAATCGGTGAGCATAGTATGGCCTATTATGGTACGCCGGAACAGGTTTCCAAATACAACGGAGAACGTGCTTACGAATCACAGGAAGGACGTATGGAAGGACTGGCCAACGAATGCTACAATTTAATCGCCAACCAGAGACAGATGGGAGCTTCTTACACGACAGTCTTCAATATGGCATGGTATGCATTAAAGCCGCTTCCACTCGGTAAAAAAGATAAGAGCAAAACACCTTCGGTTGAAACAGACGGAGTTTTCTTCAGCGATTACAAAGAAGGAGTTCCGGGGGTACAACCGGAACGTGTAGGTCCTTATTGCACCACATTCAATCCCGGTTACGACCCGACTTTGCCACTCTTTCAGGAATGGCCGATGTATGGTGCTTTGCGTGCAGCCAATGCGCCGGAAAAACCGGCTTGGTCTCCTTATGCCGTCATTGATAAAGAAAAGTATAAAAATCACGGAATCACGGCAACCGGCAAGAATTATAAAGAAGTTGTCTTCATCGGTAGCCAGGATAGCAAATTAAAGCAGTTGATGGATGCGCAAGGAGTCATCTTTGCGAAGAAAGCGACCCTTCCTTCTTCATTACTCTATCTGGTAGACGGTAGCCGTACATTGGATGCTTCCATCCGGAAAGAGATGCAAAAACAAATAGTCAAAGGTGCAGATGTGTGGATATGGGGACTTACACCTGAGACGGTAGCCTCTTACAATGAAATCCTGCCGTTTCCGGTAGCCTTGGACAAATTGCAGCGTTCTTCTTTCCTGCCTGTACAGAAGTCATGGATGAACGGATTAAATAACTCTGACTTCTATTTCTGCGAACTTCAGAAAACGGATGCTTCCGGTTATTCGCTGAAAGGGGCTTTGGTGGAAGAAGGAGAGGTGTTGCTGAATGCCTGTAAGACGGATTGGAGAAAATGGAACAAACGCCCGGAAGAGATCAAGACTGCCGGAACGATCCGCAGTGAATATGAGTGTACAGCCGCTACTCCCGTATTTGTAAAATGCCGGCAAAATGCTTCTACTTTCTATTTGAGCACGTTGACAGAATTTGCCAATTCGGAAAAAGGATACAATACGTTAACTGCTATCTTGAAAAATGCCGGAATAGCATACAAAAAGCCGGAAGTCAATATTGACGAGGTCTTCTTTTTGCGCGACGAGCAGATTAATTTCCCGGTAGCTACGAAAGAAAAGCTGGTGAAGGACAACGGTGACGAATGGGCATTGGAACTTTATGTGTTCAGTCCGCGTCCCTTGGATGACCTGTTGATAGAACCGAATATGCCCAAACTGTCTTTGATGCTAAAAGCGAAAAAGCGTACGCTGCTTATCAACGATAAGCCTTATACGGCTGTTTCTCACGACGGACGCAATGAAATCATTTACAAAGAATTGCCGTTGCTGCAGGGATGGAATAAACTGGTGATCAAAATAGGAGCGGGAGACCGGAACGATTTCACCGGCTGTTTCAAATGCGATAACAAGAAGGATTTCCTTCCGTTGTTGAAGGCTGCCTTTGTGAATCCGGAAGCCAAATAAAAGAGATATTGTAACTTAAAAAAGACAAAGATGAAACTTACACATATTTTAGCTTCAGCGGTTATCATCTCAACGCTGAGTGCATGTAACGGGAAATTACAGACAAGTGGACGGACACCGGTTGATTACGTCGATCCATATATCGGGAATATCAGTCATTTGCTGGTTCCTACATTCCCCACCATCCAGTTGCCTAACAGTATGCTTCGTGTTTATCCGGAGCGTGCCGATTATACATCGGAACTATTGAAGGGTCTGCCATTGATTGTCACCAATCACCGGGAACGTTCAGCGTTCAATCTCAGTCCCTGTCAGGGGGAAGAACTTCGTCCGATCATAACTTACAACTATGACAATGAGCATATTACTCCTTATTCCTACGAAGTGGAGTTGGACGATAACCGCATGAAAGCGGAATATGCGCTCTCTCATCAGTCAGCTATCTACCGGATCACATTCGAGGCGGACAAACCGGCTTATCTTATTGTAAACTCCCGTAACGGTTCTATCCATGCAAACGAAAATTTCATCAGTGGTCGTCAGCAACTGAACAATAACACAAGTGTGTATGTGTATATAGAGCCACAGGAGAAACCCGTAAGTACCGGTATTCTCGAAAATGGTACTATCAATACAAGTAAAGACAATGCCGAAGGGGTAAATACTTGTGCGGCGTGGCGTTTTGCCGATGGCACTACAACAGTCAGCCTTCGTTATGGTATTTCTTTTATCAGTGAGGAACAGGCTGAAAAGAACCTGCATCGCGAATTAAAAGACTACAATATAAAGGCACTTGCAGAAGCTGGCCGCCGGGTATGGAATGAAACTCTGGGTCGTATAAAAGTAGAGGGAGGTACAGAAGATGATAAAACTGTATTTTACTCTTCTTTCTACCGTACTTTCGAACGTCCGATTTGTATGAGCGAAGATGGTCGCTATTTTAGTGCTTTCGACGGAAAAGTGCACGAAGATAACGGTACTCCTTTCTATAATGACGACTGGATCTGGGATACTTATCGTGCTGCACATCCTCTCCGTACATTGATCGACCGGCAAAAAGAGGAAGATATCATCGCGTCTTATTTGCGCATGGCGGAACAGATGGGCAACATGTGGATGCCTACTTTTCCCGAAGTGACCGGAGATACGCGCCGCATGAATTCCAACCATGCCGTCGCTACTATAGCCGATGCACTGGCAAAAGGACTGAAAGTAGACACGGTAAAAGCTTATGAAGCCTGCCGGAAAGGTATGGAAGAAAAAACTCTCGCACCCTGGTCGGGAGCAGCAGCCGGCTGGTTAGACAAGTTCTATCATGAAAATGGCTATATCCCTGCTCTCCGTACGGATGAAAAGGAAAACGACCCGAATGTACATCCTTTCGAAAAGCGCCAGCCTGTTGCCGTCACTTTGGGAACCAGCTACGACCAGTGGTGTCTCTCCCGTGTCGCTGAAGCATTAAATAAAAAAGAGGAAGCCGAGTATTATCTGAAATGTTCTTATAACTATCGGAATCTCTACAATAAAGAGACAGCTTTCTTCCATCCGAAAGATAAAGAAGGACACTGGATCGAACCTTTCGACTACCGTTATCCCGGAGGTATGGGAGCCCGTGAATATTATGGAGAGAACAATGGCTGGGTTTATCGTTGGGACGTGCCCCACAATGTGGCCGACCTCATCAGCCTCATGGGAGGAAAGGAACAGTTTATCGCTAATCTGGACCGCACTTTCACAGAACCGCTCGGACGAAGCAAGTATGAATTTTATGCAAAGTTGCCCGATCATACGGGAAATGTAGGACAGTTTTCTATGGCAAACGAACCATCACTGCATGTACCTTATCTTTACAACTATGCCGGTCAACCCTGGAAGACACAGAAGCGAATCCGCCAAATGCTGAAAACATGGTTCCGCAATGACTTGATGGGTATGCCGGGTGATGAAGACGGAGGCGGTATGACTTCATTTGTAGTCTTCTCTTCACTGGGTTTTTATCCGGTCACTCCGGGATTGCCGGTCTACAATATCGGAAGTCCGCTCTTTACAAATGCCAAAGTAACACTTAGCAATGGTGCTGTATTCGAGATTGAAGCTCAGAACACTTCTGCAGATAACAAATATATCCAGTCTGCTACATTGAATGGCAAGGAGTGGAATAAATCCTGGTTCAGTCATGAAGACTTGAAGGATGGTGGCAAACTGGTATTGGTAATGGGCAGCAAACCCAATAAAGCATGGGGTAGCGGAGTCGGTGATGTTCCTCCTTCATTGGAAATGAAGTGATGGGTATGCGGTTGGCCTGTGGTCATCTCTTAAAATGATATATACTATGAAAATACAGAAATATCGATTTTCCATTCTGTTGGCTTTGTGTGGAGTGATGTTGGCTTTTGTTTCTCCGGTAAAGGCACAGAAATATGATAGTAACGGGAAAGAAGGACGGTTTACGCTTTCTTTGTCCGGTGACGGATGGTTCTTGTGGCAGGATAAGCAGGCGGAATGGAAACAGGACAGGCTTTTCTTGCCGGAAGAAATAACAGGCCTTTCCCGCCTTCCGGTGAATCCTCCGACAGGAGGATGGGAACGGTTACAACCCCGGCATGCCAGGGCGGTGCAGGTACCCGGTACGGTAGAAGAGTATCTTACAACTTCCGATTATCCCCGTCCGGAAGACGGAGTAGGAGTTAGCTGGTGGTTCCGCACTCTGAAGCTTCCGGCTGATTTGAAAGGGAAACGCTTTCTAATTCATTTTGAGTCGGTGCGTCTGCGTGCGGAAGTTTATCTGGATAGAAAGTTGGTAGCCTATGATATAATAGGCGAATCACCTTTCGATGCGGATATCACAGAAGCGGTGCAACCCGGTAAAGAACAATGCCTGGCAGTTCGTGTGACGAATCCCGGCGGTAACTTCCACTGGCAGGACTTCAACGAAATGTATTGGGGAAAGTATCAGATTCCTCCGGGCAGATCGTTTGGCGGTATCATCGGACGGGTACGTCTGGATGCGGTTTCTCCTGTCTATGTATCTGACATCTACATGCAGAACCAGCCGGAGCGGACGAAGGTGAAAGCGATTCTTACCGTAAACAATACCTCGGCAAAAACAGAGAAACAGGATATTTACTTTTCTGTGTACGAGAAGGAGAATCCCGGCAAGGTGATATTGGAAAAGAAACTGCCCCGTGTTGCTTTGAAGCAGGGAACGAATGTGGTGACGATGGAACTTCATTGTCCGGAGGCCCGTATCTGGGATTTGGATACTCCTTATTTGTATGTATGTGGCGTCGATGTGAAATCGGGGAAGAAGTTATCCGATCGGGCTGTTCAGACATTCGGCTTCCGTTGGTTTGAGCCGGTAGGAATCGGAAAGGATGCGATGTTGAGGCTGAATGGAAGGCGTGTCATGCTTCGTACAGCCATCAGTTGGGGGTACTGGCCTGCCACCGGACTTTATGCTACTCCCGAAATGGCGGAGAAGCAAGTATCGGTAGCTAAAAGTATGGGACTGAATATGCTTAACTTCCATCGCTCCATCGGTTCTCCGGTCGTTCTGGAAAAGGCGGACGAGCTGGGATTGCTCTATTATGAAGAGCCGGGAGCTTTCCATTCGGCAGGTCACGACCCGTTTATCCGGGCAATGGTCAATACCAAACTGCACCGTATGATATTGCGGGACAGGAGTCATCCGAGTCTGGTTATTTACAATCTGATTAACGAGTTCGGCGGCCCCCGTTCTAAGGATAAAGAACTGGTTGTCAAACGGATGGAGGATATGAAGAAGGCACATGCACTCGATCCGAGCCGCGTGATGACGTTTACTTCGGGATGGGCTTCCAGAGAATCTGCAGAAGAAGATTCCAAAGCAAATATGTTGCCTTTCGATACTGTTCTGCACAAGAAAGGTTGGTTCGACAATCACCGTGCCGGCGGACCTGCCACTTGGGAAGAAGGATACTACCGGGGACCGAAGGATAACCTGATGTACACGGACAATCGGACGGAAGTATATATGCGGGGAGAAGAAGGAGCTATTTCCGCTCCGCCACGTGTGGCTGAAATAGTAAAAGAGATAGACCGCACAGGGCTGACCGGATGGGACGGATTATTCTGGAAGAAACAATATGAATCTTTCGGGCAGTTTATGCAGAAAAAGAATCTGTATCCTTACTTCGGCTCTGTAGATTCGTTGACACGGGCGATGGGAGATGTCTCTTTTGATCATCAGGGACGTCGTATTCAGGGGATGCGTATGCAGAATCTGGGGGATGCCTATGCAATCAACGGTTGGGAGGCGATGCCTTATGACAATCATTCCGGTGTGGTGGACATCTATCGGAACCCGAAAGGCAATCTTGCTGCGTTGACGTATTACACACAACCTTTATACATCGCTGTTTCTTCCCGTTCGCAGTTTGCCCGCCTGCCGGGAAAAGTGGGTGTTGACTTTTACATAGTCAATGAGAAGAATCTTTCCGGCAATCATCGTCTGGAGATTTCTGTCCGTACGCCGGATGGGAAAGAGCAGAAGGTGACAGAGAAGGAAGTGAGTATTTCGGGAGGTGACTGCTTCGGACAGTTATTGCTTGAAAACTGTGAACTGAAGCTGTCCGGTACTCCCGGAATGTATCAGGTAAAAGCCCGTTTGGTAGATGCTTCCGGACGCGTGTGTGCGGGAGGGAAGGATGAAGTGCTGGGTGTTTCCTGGAAGAAAGAACAGTTGGTTGGTAAAGGTGCATTGTATGGCACAGCTGATGATCCGGTGGCAACCTTCTACCAGAAAGCTACAGGCACTGCATTGCCGTCGTTCCGACCGGATATGGAAAAACTGGATTGGATTGTCGTCACACGTCCTTCACTGGATATGCCGCAACCTGTTTTGCCGGAATTCTTTAAACAGCAGGACGGTAAGGCTGCTTTTGAGGTTTCTTTCTATAAAGACGATGATTTGCGTGCCCTTGCAGGCGTGACCGGTGATACTAAGATAGACCGCACATTTGCGGAAGGTGCCCAGCCGGACGCGCTATTGCCGGCCAATCAGGCTTTCTCCGCTATATGGAAGGGAAAACTGATTGCTCCCCAGACGGGACTGTATATGATTGGAGCAACAACGGATAGGGGAGTACGCTTGTCAGTCAATAATCAACGGATTATTGACGAGTGGGGAAATGGAAAAGAAATCACACTGACACGTCCTTTCCAGCTGAAAGAAGGGGAAGAGGTTGAGATTACGTTGGAATACCGTCAGCAGAAGACATCAGGAAGTGTGCAGTTAGTCTGGGCGCGTCCGGGCAATGCGGCAATTGCTCCGCAGGAACTATTGGACCGCGTGAAGAAAGACGGTACATCATTGCTCTTGCTGAAATCGGCAGAATCGTGGATGGATATTGTGAGCGAGAATACAGGTTCTGCTTATGATGGCTATTATTCGGTCGGAAGGAACTGGATAGGCGGATTACATTTTGTGAAGGACCATCCGCTTTTTGAAGAGCTGCCGGTGAACTGTGCAATGGGGTGGCCCTATCAGGAACTGGTGCGCGACGGAGATCGTCGGTTGGGTATGTATATGGATCATGAAGAGATGGTCGTAGGTTCGTATCGGAGCACTCCTTTCCATTTGGGGACAGCTGTAGGGATCGTTCCCTGCGGAAAGGGAAAAATCTACTATTCCACTCTGGATCTGATAGACCACTTGAATGAGCCTTCGGAATCATCCGAAGTCGCCAGAAAACTATTCTGTAATTTTATAGAAGTTGCTGCGAATAGGAAATAGGTGAATCTGGCCAGTACTTTCCTTATAGCAGGCTGGTCGGATAAAATCTTCCATATGCTTTTCTTTGATCATGTATCAAAAATATTACTCTTTGAAACAAAGTTTATAGACGAAGGTGAAGATATCCCCTATCTTTGCCTTCGTCATTTTTGATTAACTACTTGTGCAAACTGAATACTCTGTTACCATGAATACAACCCCTTGGATAAAACTATGTAAAGGTGCTGCGCTTGCGCTGGCAGTTTCCTGTGGACTGACCTATTGCTATATACCCAAAAGTACATTCACCCTGGAACAGAAAGGTGATAGCCTGACTGTGATCCATATTACAAACCCTACCCGCTATCTGCTGCTTCCGATAGAGGAAGAAAGTGCGGAAAGCCAGGTTCGCCTGAACACAGGAGACGCTGCCGATACTGATATGGATATCCGTCTGGCACAGAATAAAGTCGATTATTTTGTCCCGTTTTCTCTGCCTGCCAATGCCAAAACAGCCACCGTGCATATCCGTAATAAGTCAAAAGATGCACTTTGCTGGAAAGAAATCAGGCTGTCCGATACATTCGATACAACCAATACGGATAAGTTTCGTCCTGTTTACCACCATACTCCCCTCTATGGTTGGATGAACGATGCTAACGGACTGGTTTATAAAGATGGAGAATATCATTTGTATTATCAGTATAACCCTTACGGTTCCAAATGGGGAAATATGCATTGGGGACATTCTGTCAGCAAAGACCTGATGCACTGGGAACATCTGGCTCCTGCCATTGCCCGTGACACATTGGGGCATATCTTCTCCGGGAGTTCCATTGTCGATCAGGAGAATATGGCCGGTTATGGAGCAGGCTCTATTCTGGCTTTCTATACTTCGGCCAGCGATAAGAACGGACAGATTCAATGTCTGGCTTACAGTGATGACAATGGTCGTACCTTTACGAAATATGAGAATAATCCTGTCCTGCGCCCTTCGGACGGTTTGAGAGATTTTCGCGACCCGAAAGTTTTTTGGTATGCTCCGGAGAGTAAATGGGTGATGATTGTTTCCGCTGATAAAGAAATGCGTTTCTATGATTCACGGAATCTGAAAGACTGGAACTATCTGAGTAGTTTTGGCGAAGGCTACGGAGTGCAACCATCTCAGTTTGAATGCCCGGACATGGTAGAACTTCCCGTAGACGGTAATAGCAATGATAAAAAATGGGCATTGATAGTGAACGTTAATCCCGGATGTTACTTTGGGGGTAGTGGTACCCAATATTTTATAGGAGACTTTGACGGTACGAAATTTATTTGTGACAATCGGCCTGATGTCACAAAATGGTTGGACTGGGGAAAAGATCACTATGCCACCGTTTGTTTTTCGAATACCGGTGACCGTGTGATTGCCGTGCCCTGGATGAGCAACTGGCAATATTGTAATATCGTTCCGACCAGGCAATTCCGCAGTGCCAATGCTTTACCGCGTGAACTGGGACTTTATACACAGGAGGGGGATATCTATCTTTCTGCCGCCCCGGTGGCGGAGTCCGGAAATTTGCGGAAAGAGTGCAGGGAGATTCCTTCGTTTACCGTAGACAAGGATTACCATATCGAATCTTTATTGTCTGATAATGAAGGAGCCTATGAACTTTCACTGAATATCACGGACGGAAAAGCGGAAATCATGGGCTTCAGCCTGTTCAATGATAAAGGAGAGAAGGTGGATATTTACTTTAATCTTCCGGAGAAGAGACTGGTGATGGACCGTACGAAAAGTGGTATCGTAGATTTCGGAAAGAACAGTTCCCCGCACGAGATAGAAGCACATGACCGTCGGAAAACAACTTCTATCAATTATATCGATGATTTTGCGCTGGCTACATGGGCACCCATTCAAAAGAACCATACGTATGAACTGGATATTTTTGTAGATAAATGCTCCGTAGAGATATTCCTGAACGGGGGGAAGATAGCTATGACCAATCTTGTTTTCCCGACGGAACCATACAACCGTATGTGCTTTTATGGTAAAGGGGGTATATTCAGGGTAAATTCATTCAACGTTTACAAATTAGGTTTATAGGTCGTAATTCAATAGGTATTTTATAAGTGGAATTTATGAGTTAGTTTTAAGTTAGGTTTTGTAGATTTAGGTGTTTGCAGCTGCCAACCGTGAGGTTTGGCAGCTGTTTTGGCTTTTGACAGGAATTGTTCATCCTTTTGATAATAGAGGTGGTTGGCTGTAAGCCGTGCCGGATTACTCCTCAATCTCAATCGTATATCCTCCTTTGAATGTCTTATCCGGGTGTAGATGTTGCATCCAGTCTTTGTCTTTATATTCGCCTGTATAATGCGCCCGGTCACATCGTCCATACCAGGGCTCGATGCAGACAAAAGGTGCATTCTTGGCGGGAGGAGACCAAAGGCCGACTACCGGAGTATGAAAGTGCAGACTTAGACAAGCCTTTTTTTCTTTGGTGTATAAAGTCACTTTATGAACTTGTTCGTTCTCCAGTATGAAAGCATCCTTATCAAAAGTATGTATATCCAGAGGCAGGAGCCCGTCAGCCAATTCTAAAGAATACTCGGCAGAAGGGTCTGCACAACCTTTTTCCGAAATAAGGATATACTTCACATCTTCTTTCTTATCGAATCCGAAGAAGCCACGTTCTTGCGTGGAAGCATCAAAGTCGGGCCAATAGAAAGCGGGGTGTGCACCGATTTGGAAATGCATTTCTTTATCGCCGGTATTCTTCACTTCCCAGATTACCTCGATCTGTTTTCCCTGTATACGGTAGCCTATTTCCAGGCAGAAGGGGAATGGATACTTTTTCAATGTCCCTTCATTGCTCATCAGCTGGTAACGTACTTCATCTTCTTTCTCTGAAACAAGAGTGAATTCCATATCACGGGCAAAGCCATGCTGTCTCAGTGTATAAGTGATGCCTTCATTCCGATATTCATTCTCCCATACGCTTCCTACAATCGGGAAAAGTACGGGTGAATGCCGCTTCCAGAATGCTGGATCGGCTTGCCACAGATATTCTTTGCCATTAGCAAAAATGCTGCAAAGTTCGGCTCCGTGCGGAGAGACCTGAATCGTAAGTTGTTCATTGGAGATTGTTTTCATATCATTACTTATTTTATGGGAGTATTTGTTGATTCTTCCATTCATTATTTGCATTCACAAACCGTAACAGGTCGTCACGATTTGTGCAAAGATAATGTTTTCTCTACTCGTGCAGGAATATAATTCAATTTTATTTGTATGCTAAAAAGAGGAATGTATAAAACCCTGTGAAATGGTGTTTAATGCAACATATATTACAGGATTTGAAACATATTTTTCAGCCAGTTGATTTAAATCAACCGTAATTTGCATCATCGAAAAGAGATAATTCGTACTTTTAAATTAATAACATTAAACTAATGCCTAGTGTCATGAAGAACAAAAAACTTCTTTGCAGCGTTTGTTTCCTGTTTGCTTTCATGTCAGCCCTCTGGGGGCAAAACATAACAGTGAAGGGAAATGTCACTTCCAAAACGGACGGGCAACCGATTATCGGTGCGTCTGTTGTTGAAACAACTTCTACAACTAATGGAACCATTACTGATCTGGATGGTAATTTTACACTGACAGTGAAACAGGGTTCCGAACTAATGATTTCGTACGTTGGTTTTAAATCTGCCAGAGTAGGAGCGAAAGCTTTGTTAAATATAATTTTGGAGGAAGACTCTGAAATGTTGGATGAGGTCGTTGTGACTGGTTATTCTACTCAAAAGAAAGCTGACTTGACAGGTTCGGTGGCAGTCGTTTCCACCAAAACCTTGAAGACAACTTCGGATGCCGATCCGATGCGAGCTTTGCAAGGTAAGGTACCGGGCATGACGATTACTTCCAATGGTTCACCTAGTGGTACCGGTACGGTTCGTATACGTGGTATCGGTTCTTTCAACTCTTCGCAAGACCCGTTGTATGTAGTCGATGGAGTACCTACTACCCGTGCTTTAAATTCTTTGAATACAAATGATATTGAGAGCATGCAAGTATTGAAAGATGCCGCTTCTGCTTCTATCTACGGTTCGCGCGCATCAAATGGTGTAATTATCATTACGACAAAGAAAGGCAAGAAAGCCGAGAAGGTGAAAGTAGATTTCTCTGCCAATCTGACTGCACAGTTTTATACTCCTCAATCTTTAATGAAACTTTCCAATACATCGGAATATGCAACTGCTATGGCGCAGGCTGCTTTGAATGATGGCTTAGATCCGGTTGCTTATGCCAGTAACTATGGGTTGAATCTGAATGCTGCAACGGGTACTCCGATCTCTGTGTGGAATCCTGCAACCGGGAGTTATGTGGATTATACGGTCAATGGCTTGTATGACGGCTATATCAACCAGAAAAAGACAATGAAATATTCCGATACCGACTGGCTGGATGAAATTTCCCGTACAGGATTCTCTCAGAATTATGACTTGTCTCTCTCACATGCCAATGAAAAGCATTCTACCATGTTTTCTCTTGGATATAAAAAGAATAATGGTATTTTGAAATATACGGATTTTGAGAATATATCAGCCCGCATGAACTCTTCATACAATGTAAATAAGTATCTGACTGTTGGTGAGAATTTCACTGTGACTTATACGAGTCAGGTGGACTGTGCTCCTATGGAGAATGCTCTGAAAATGGCACCTACTGTTCCTGTATATGAGGAAGACGGGACAACATTTGCAGGTCCTGTCGGTGGTATGAGCGACCGTCAGAATCCATTGCGCGAATCGTACGATAACCGTGATAATCATTTGGATTATTGGCGTTTGTTTGGTAATGGATATGTAGAACTGAAACCGATTAAAGGACTGTCACTTCGATCTAACTTTGGTATCGACCATTATTCTTCTTTCATTAATTCAATGACGAATACGTATCATTCGGATATTGTCAATAATGATATTGCAAAGACAACATTGTCTCATAATAATGAAACAAACTGGACATGGTCCAACACGGCCAACTACAATTTCCTGCTTGCAGATAAACATGATTTTACTGTATTACTGGGTACTGAAATGTCCAAGCAGTCAGTGATTGATTTCTCTGCTTATTCGGAAGAGTATGCATTGGAAGATAAAGACTATATGTGGCCGAATGCAGCAACAGGAACAACGAGAAATTCCGGTGCCAAAGTAGGGTATAGACTGGTTTCTTTCTTTGGAAAGGTGGATTATAACTATGATGATTTTATTCTGGCATCGTTTACTATTCGCCGTGACGGCTCTTCACGTTTTGGCAAGGACAATCGTTGGGGAACTTTTCCTGCCGCCACGCTGGGACTACGTTTGTCGAAACTGCTCCGGAAGGATTGGATGGATGACTGGAAACTGCGTTTTTCATGGGGACAGACCGGTAATCAGGCTATTGATAACAATGCGCAGTTTGGTTTGTATGTAGCCGATTATGGACTGGACCGGGTAACTTCTACGGCTTATGACTTGTTTTTGCAATATTCAGGAACTTTCCCGTCAGGCTATCGTGCTACCCAACTTGCCAATCCTAATCTGAAATGGGAATCTGCAGAACAATTTAATATAGGTACGGACTTCACCCTTTTTAAGGGTAGTTTGTATGGATCTGTCGATGGTTTCGTCAAGGATGTAGACGATATGTTGATTAATCCTGCTTATCTGGGGGCTTTGGGCGAAGGTGGCGCTTCATGGGCTAATGGTCCTTCCTTGCGCAACTGGGGTATGGAATTTGCACTGGGATATCGTAAAAACTTAGCTTGTGGACTTGGTCTTGATGTCACTGCTAATCTGGACTTCTTCCGTAATAAGGTCACTTACCTTCCGGAAACGTCAACAGGGTCTTATGCTCATACGACAACTGAAAATCTGGTTGAATCCGGTCGGCCTTATGGTTCCATCGTAGGGTATGTAGTAGAAGGAATTTTCCAGAATCAGGCAGAAGTCGATGCTTCCGGTCAGCCAAATGCGCGTGTCGGTGGTCTGAAGTATGCTGACCTCGATGGTAAAAATGGCATAACAGCTGATGACCAGACTTGGATTTACAATCCTGTTCCGGCTTTTTCTTACGGTTTGAATATTGCACTGAATTATAAAGGATTTGATTTAAGCATGTTCTGGCAAGGTGTATATGATAAAGATGTGTACAATAACCAGAAATTCCAGACAGACTTCTGGAGTATAACGGATGCTGGCTCAAACAAGGGAAATCGTTTGTTGGGTGCATGGAATACAAACAATACAGGTTCCACTATCCCTGCATTGACTACTAACAATACAGCTGATGAAGGACGTTCCTCAACCTATTTCGTAGAAAATGGTTCTTATTTGAAACTTCGTAATCTGCAATTAGGATATAATTTGCCTGCATCGTTCTTGTCTAAATTCAAAATGAGCAGTGCACGTGTTTATTTGTCAGGACAAAACTTGCTGACTGTCAAGAGTAAAAGTCTGACTTGCTCTGATCCGGAGAATCCTGATTGGAATTATCCGTTGGCTACTTCTATTTCATTTGGTTTACAACTTGGTTTTTAATATTTAAAAAGGAAGAATTATGAAGAAGATATATATGTTAGTGACAGCTTGCCTGATGAGCTTGACCTTGACAAACTGTGATGATTTTCTAGACTATAGTCCAACAGCGGTTATTGATGAGGATAAAGCTTTTTCAGATCCTGAAAAGATGGTAAACGCTGCTTATGCCATGTTGGGAGACTGTTGGTATTCATATCCGTTCAACTTATTTCCTTACGGTGACATTACTTCTGATGATTGTCTGAAAGGAGGATCGGGAACGACGGATACAGGATATCACCCTCTGGAAATTTGGTCGACGCTGACAGCTACTACTCCAAATGAAATGGATGAACTTTGGTATCGTTTATATTGTGCTGTCTCCCGTTGCAATCGGGCATTGGTTGCTTTAGACAGAAACGGAGACAGGGTCTTGGGAGAAAATGTAAAAGAACAACGTGTTGCTGAGGTGAAATTCCTTCGTGCACATTTCTATTATAAGCTATTGGTATTATTCCGTCAGGTTCCTTGGATTGATGAAATAGCGTATACCAATAATAGTATAGAGCAAATCCGTAATGATGAGTTTTCTTATGAAGAACTGTTTGGTAAGGTGATTGCGGATTTTGAGACTGCTTATAATGTATTGCCTGCTGAACAGACTGACGGAGGACGGGTTAATAAGATTGCCGCCGCCTCTTATCTGGCCAAATGTTATTTGAACTTGGCATGGGGAGACGGTTATGAGGCTACGACAGGTGAGAGTCACATAAACGAAGACTATATGCAGAAGGTGGTAACTTATACGAATGAGGTGACAGCTTCAGGTTATGATTATCTGGAAGATTATGGAGATATCTTTTTGCCGGATTACAAGAACAGTAAAGAATCCATCTTTGCAGTACAATGTTCCGACTATCAGGATGATAATACAAGTTATGGACGGGCTAACTGGTCGAACACTTTGAATGGATGCTGGGGAATGTGGTCTTGTGGATGGGACTTTCATAAGCCATCACAAAACCTGGTTAATGCATTCAAAACTAAAGATGGTTTACCCATGTTTGATGATTATAATGAGGAAATAGATTATCCGGTCAATGGTGAGGTGGATGAACAGAAGTGGGACCCACGTTTATTCCATACGGTAGGTATGCCGACATATCCGTATAAATATGAAGCTGAATATACGATGACCAAGAATAATTCCCGTACACCGAATACGTATGGATATTATACTTCTTTGAAAGAAGTTCCACAGCGTTCTAAAGGAGAAACATACAATGGGTCTTGGCAAGCTTTTGCTATGAATGACTATGTATTCCGTTATACGGATGTGATGCTCATGCGTGCTGAAGCATTGGTAGAACTGGGTGAACTGGGTGAAGCACGTATTATTATTAATGATATTCGCGAGAGAGCTGCCAATTCAGTAAACAAACATATTGCTTATGCCAAAGACCAATGCGAGATCGCTCTTTATCCCGAGTCTTATTTTCAGGATAAAGAAACAGCACGTAAATGTCTGCGTTGGGAACGTCGTTTGGAAATGGCTATGGAAAATGGACGTTATTTTGACTTACGTCGTTGGGGAATTGCTTCCGAAACGTTGAATGCTTACTTTGCAAGTGAACAGAATAATGTATATGACGGACAAACTTATGCTCAATATTATAAAGACGCCCATTATGAGCCGAATAAGAATGAGTTTTTCCCGATACCTTATAATCAGCTGTATTATATTCCCGGATTATATACTCAAAATAAGAATTATTGATTCATAGGATGACTGTATCAGACGTTAAGTAAAGCACTTATTAATAAAAAGTATACTGAGAGGTAACATCTTTTACAGCGTTTGCAACAAAAGTGATAGGCGCTTCCTTCCGGAGCGCCTATCTTTGCACTGTAACAACTATCAAAAGTATAACAACCTTAATACCATAGAACATGAATTTATTTTTTTCTGTCAAACGACTTCAGACTGCTCTGATTTGTTTTATTCTCATGACTATTTCTGTTTCAACCCGAGCGGCAGGTTCTCCTTTGCAGATTAGAAATCTGGGAGAAGGTCATTGCCTTGTACGCGTCAATGCTTCCCAGAAGTATCTGCTTCTGCCCGTAGAAGATGCTTCCCCCGATGTACGTATCAGTATGATCGTTAATAATAAAGAGGTAAAGAACTTCGATGTGCGCCTCGCTGTCAATAAGGTAGATTATTTTGTTCCGGTAGACCTTTCCGATTATTCCGGCAAGACAATCTCTTTTAAATTTAAAATGAACTCAAACGACCCTGTTCGTGTCAACCTTTCACCGGACAATACTGCTTGCTGCAAAGAAATGAGATTGTCCGATACTTTCGATACCGGCAACCGGGAGAAGTTCCGTCCCACCTACCATTTCTCTCCGCTTTACGGATGGATGAACGACCCGAACGGAATGGTATATAAAGATGGCGAATACCACCTCTTCTATCAGTATAATCCTTACGGCTCCAAATGGGGAAACATGAACTGGGGACATGCGATCAGCAAAGACCTGATTAACTGGGAACACCGCCCCGTCGCCATAACTCCCGATGCACTCGGCACTATTTTCAGCGGTTCGGCTGTAGTAGACCATCATAATACTGCCGGCTTCGGTGCAGGCGCCATCGTCGCTATCTATACTCAAAACAGTGACCGCCAAGTACAAAGCATCGCTTATAGCACCGATAACGGACGTACTTTTACCAAATATGAAAACAATCCTGTATTGGTGTCCGAAGCACGTGATTTCCGTGACCCGAAAGTCTTCTGGTACGAAGGAACACAGCGCTGGATCATGGTGCTGGCAGTAGGACAGGAGATGCAAATCTTCTCTTCACCTGATTTGAAAGACTGGACCTTTGAAAGCAGCTTCGGCGAAGGATACGGCGCTCATGGCAATGTGTGGGAATGTCCTGACCTGTTTGAACTTCCGGTAGAAGGAACCGGTGAAAAGAAATGGGTACTGCTCTGCAGTCTTGGTGACGGGCCTTTCGGAGATTCCGCAACTCAATATTTTGTCGGCAGTTTCGACGGTAAGAAGTTTATTTGTGACAATCAGCCAAATGTCACGAAATGGATGGACTGGGGAAAAGACCATTATGCTACTGTAACTTGGAGCGATGCTCCCGATAACCGCCGTATTGCTATCGCATGGATGAGCAACTGGCAATATGCCAATGATGTGCCGACCTCTCAATACCGTAGTCCGAACTCTGTTCCCCGTGACCTGAGTCTGTTTGCTGTAGGAGATGGCATCTATCTTCAATCTGCTCCTTCTCCCGAATTGCTGAAGTTGCGTGATATTTTTAAGAAGCGTTCATTCAGAGTGAACGGAACCCGTACGGTAAAAGAACTGGTTCCCGGTAACGAAGGTGCTTATGAAATAGAGCTGGCTATCAGAAATCAGCATGCAGATGTCATCGGCTTCCGTCTCTACAACGATAAAGGAGAAGAAGTAGACATGCAGTACGACATGAAAGAAAAGAAATTTTCGATGGATCGCCGCAAGAGTGGTGATGTAGGTTTCAATGAGAACTTTCCGATGTTGACCTGGACCGCGATTGAAGACGGCAAAGAGGAATTGAAACTTCGTCTGTATGTGGATAAGTCGAGTGTGGAAGCTTTCGGTGATGGCGGACGATTTGCTATGACGAATCAGGTATTTCCTTCGGAACCTTATAATCACATAGACTTTTATAGTAAAGGAGGAGCTTACAAAGTAGACTCTTTCGTAACCTATAAACTGAAGAAATAAAACAGCCCTTTCTTGCCGCGTTCTTTAATGGTTTACCTTTTAGGAAGGCATCATCTATGAGCTAACATGCCTTTATCTTTCCTTTATGTATGGGAGATGGCTATCATCTCACCCGGGTGAAACGAGTACATCATTGTAGTGAAACGGTCTGCTCACCCCTGTGATACGTTCTTATCACGACTGTGGAACATAAGGGATATAAGGAGAAAAAATAAGAAGAGCCTGTTGAGAAAGAAACAGAATAACTGTGCTAATATACGAAATTATAATAGATAAAACAATGGAAAATACTAAAAACGCTTCTCTTTCTAAGCTTATCCCTGTGATGCTTTGTTTCTTCGCGATGGGATTTGTTGACTTGGTGGGCATTGCCTCCAACTATGTAAAGGCAGACTTAGGTCTGACGGATTCACAGGCAAACATCTTCCCTTCACTGGTGTTCTTCTGGTTCCTTATTTTCTCTGTACCTACCGGCATGCTGATGAGTCGTGTCGGTCAGAAGAAAACAGTATTGCTCAGCCTGATTGTGACATTTGCTTCTTTGCTGTTGCCTGTTTTCGGAGACAGTTATGCACTGATGCTCATCTCTTTCTCTCTGCTGGGAATAGGAAATGCTTTGATGCAGACTTCACTGAACCCGCTTCTTTCCAACATTGTCCGTGGCGACCGCTTGGCAAGCAGCCTCACTTTCGGACAATTTGTGAAAGCAATAGCCTCTTTCCTCGCTCCATATATCGCTATGTGGGGAGCTACGCAGGCTATTCCTTCTTTCGGCCTCGGCTGGCGTGTACTTTTCCCGATTTACATGATAGTGGCCATCATTGCTATATTCCTGCTTAATGCCACGCAGATTGAGGAAGAGAAAGAAGAAGGCAGACCTTCCACTTTCGGTCAGTGTCTGGCACTGCTTGGCAAACCGTTTATCCTGCTTTGCTTTATCGGAATCATGTGTCATGTGGGTATCGATGTCGGTACAAATACCACTGCTCCAAAGATTCTGATGGAACGTATTGGCATGACGCTTGATGAGGCCGCTTTTGCTACGAGTCTTTATTTTATCTTCCGTACGGCAGGTTGCTTCCTGGGTTCTTTCATTCTGCGCAAGATGTCCCCGAAATCTTTCTTCGGTATCAGCGTGGTTATGATGCTGGTTGCGATGGCCGGTTTGTTTATCTTCCACGAACAGGCTGTTATTTATGCTTGCATTGCTCTGATCGGTTTTGGAAATTCAAATGTATTCTCTGTTATCTTCTCACAGGCGTTGCTTTATCTTCCGGGCAAGAAAAATGAAGTATCCGGTTTGATGATTATGGGACTTTTCGGCGGAACGGTATTCCCGTTGGCTATGGGCGTTGCATCAGATACCTCGATGGGACAGAACGGTGCGATAGCTGTCATGACAGTCGGCGTACTTTATCTGCTGTATTATACGTTCCGTATTAAAAAATAACTTTATATTTGGAAAACAATTAAATCCGTAGATCATGAATAATATAATCGTAGGAATGGGTGAAGCATTATGGGATGTATTGCCCGAGGGAAAGAAAATAGGCGGCGCTCCGGCAAACTTCGCTTATCATGTATCACAGTTCGGCTTCGACAGCCGCGTGGTTAGTGCGGTAGGCAGAGATGAACTGGGCGACGAAATTCTGAAAGTATTCAAAGAAAAGAATCTGAAGACACAGATCGAACAGGTTGATTATCCTACCGGCACGGTACAGGTGACACTGGATGGTGAAGGCGTTCCCTGTTATGAAATTAAAGAAGGTGTGGCGTGGGACAATATTCCTTTCACGGACGAATTGAAACGCCTTGCTTTGAATACACGTGCTGTTTGTTTCGGTTCGCTGGCGCAGCGCAATGAAGTAAGCCGTGCTACGATCAACCGTTTCCTCGATACGATGCCTGATATAGACGGGCAGTTGAAGATATTCGATATCAATCTTCGTCAGGACTTTTATACGAAAGAAGTATTGCGTGAATCTTTTAAACGCTGCAACATCTTGAAAATTAATGATGAAGAACTGATAACTATCAGCCGTATGTTCGGTTATCCCGGTATCGACTTACAGGACAAGTGCTGGATTCTGCTGGCAAAATACAATCTGAAAATGCTGATTCTGACTTGTGGTATCAATGGCAGCTATGTATTTACTCCGGGAGTTGTCTCTTTCCAGGAAACTCCGAAAGTTCCGGTAGCTGATACGGTAGGGGCGGGTGACTCCTTTACTGCTGCTTTCTGTGCTTCCATCCTGAATGGTAAGTCGGTTCCCGAAGCGCACAAACTGGCTGTTGAAGTTTCCGCTTACGTTTGTACGCAGAGCGGGGCGATGCCTGAACTTCCTGCAGTCTTGAAAGAACGGTTGAGGTAATCTTTCTTTTGAATATAAGGACAAGGGCAGATCTTTTAAACAGAGACCTGCCCTTGTCTTTTGAGGTAATTATCCCCCTCCCCGAAATTTGCCGGAAGTGGTGAATACAAGAACGGATATCGGACAGGGTGTTGGAAATGTTACACTATTGATGGGAAGCCGGAGAAGGAGTGGGAAAAAACAGATCAGTCCGAAAATCCGGTTTAAGCTCCATACTGTACCGAAATGATGAATAATGAATGAAGAATTGGCTGCGCTATCATGCTGCAAAGTAATTCTTCATTCTTCATTCAAAACCGATTCGAAATGAACTAAATTATAAATTGAGGATTAGGCACGGATTACACGGATTAACACGGTTGTTTTACGTAATCATAGCACTAAAACCGTGTTAATCCGTGTAATCCGTGCCTAAATATATTCTTTTCCGATTCGAAAGAAACAAACAGAAAACAACCGGGGGCGGATTGATCCAGGAAAACGTATGATCTAGGTGAGGTACGGACATAAAAAAAGGAGCAACGCCTTGCTCCAACCTTTGTTAACCTTAAATCTAATACTATGAAAAACACATTGCAAAGATACGGGCTTCTGTGAAATTAGCAAATAATCCAAATAAATAAGCCTGTTTTATAACATAGATTAAGTGTTTGGTTTACCCTTTATACTTTTCTTAATAAATGCTGAAGGAGTAAATCTCGTTTTTCTTCACTTTTATAAGTGAATAATTTAGTGATAGTTAGTGGACTTCACAGTTTTATTTTTTATTTTTGTTCTCCATCAGCTTGTTTGGTTTTCAGAGGTGAGGTAGTAAATCTCTGTATACTGATGGAAAGAATAGTTGGATGACAGAAAAGAGTACGAAAAGATGAAATACAGTAAATGGATACCTCTATTATTTTGTTTGGTTTGGTTGACAGCGTGTCGACAAGATGCTCCTCATTTCCGTATTGGTGTAGCACAATGCAGCGACGATTCCTGGCGACATAAAATGAATGATGAGATTCTTCGGGAAGCGATGTTTTATGAAGGTGTTTCGGTAGAGATCCGTTCGGCGGGAGACGATAACAGTAAGCAGGCGGAAGATGTCCATTATTTTATGGATGAGGGAGTCGATCTGCTGATTATTTCCGCTAACGAAGCAGCTCCTATGACTCCGATTGTAGAAGAAGCCTATCAGAGAGGCATCCCCGTTATCCTTGTGGACCGTAAGATTCTTTCGGATAAATATACTGCTTATATTGGTGCCGATAATTATGAAATCGGTCGTTCGGTAGGAAACTATATTGCCTCCCGCCTCGAAGGGAAAGGAAATGTGGTGGAACTTACCGGATTGAGCGGTTCGACTCCCGCGATGGAACGGCATCAGGGATTTATGGCTGCTATCAGTAAATTTCCGGATATCAAACTGATTGATAAAGCCGATGCTGCATGGGAACGTGGTCCGGCAGAAATAGAAATGGACAGCATGCTCCGGCACCATCCCAAGATTGATGCCGTGTATGCTCATAATGACCGTATTGCTCCGGGAGCCTATCAGGCAGCCAAGAAAGCGGGCCGGGAAAAAGAAATGATTTTTGTGGGTATAGACGCCTTGCCGGGCAAAGGAAATGGGCTGGAACTGGTACTCGACAGTGTGCTGGATGCTACTTTTATCTATCCTACCAATGGCGATAAGGTGATGCAACTGGCCATGGATATTCTTGAAAAGAGACCCTATCCCAAAGAAACGGTGATGAATACCGCCGTTGTCGACCGTACCAACGCACATGTCATGCAGTTGCAGACTACACATATCTCTGAACTCGACAATAAAATTGAAACACTCAACGGACGTATCGGCGGTTATCTTTCCCGCGTAGCTACGCAACAAGTCGTCATGTATGGCAGTTTGGTTATTCTGTTGCTGGTGGCAGGGCTATTGTTGGTCGTTTATAAATCACTTCGCTCCAAGAACCGTCTGAATAAGGAACTCTTCCAACAGAAGCAGCAGTTGGAAGAGCAGCGTGACAAACTGGAAGAGCAGCGTGACCAATTGATACAGCTTTCTCACCAGCTGGAAGAAGCGACCCATGCCAAACTGGTGTTTTTTACAAATATATCTCATGATTTTCGTACTCCGCTGACATTGGTTGCCGATCCGGTAGAGCATTTATTGGCGGATAAGACTTTGAGTGGCGACCAGCACCGGATGCTCATGCTGATTCAGCGGAATGTGAATATCCTGCTGCGTCTGGTTAATCAGATTCTGGATTTCCGTAAATATGAGAACGGGAAGATGGAATTTACTCCGGTTTCTGTGGATATCCTTTCTTCTTTCGAAGGGTGGAATGAATCTTTTCAGGCGGCAGCCCGTAAGAAGCATATTCATTTCTCTTTTGATTCTATGCCGGAGACAGATTATCATACATTGGCAGATATGGAAAAGCTGGAACGTATTTATTTCAATCTCCTGTCCAATGCCTTTAAGTTTACACCGGAAAACGGAAAGATCGCTGTCCGCCTCTCCTCACTTAATAAAGAAGACAAGCGATGGATACGTTTTACGGTGGCAAATACCGGTTCTATGATTTCCGCTGAACATATCCGCAATGTTTTCGACCGTTTCTATAAGATCGATATGCACCATGCCGGTTCTGGAATCGGATTGGCATTGGTGAAAGCTTTCGTAGAAATGCACGGAGGAACAATCGCTGTGGAGAGTGATGAAAAGCTGGGCACGATTTTTACAGTTGAATTACCTGTACAGTCTTGTGAGACGGTTGCCACCGAACCGGATGATATCCTTGTTTCTCCGGACTTCCGCACAACGGATATTTTGTTGACCGAAGAGGAAGAACTGGTAAAAGGATATGATTCTTCCAAACCGTCCGTGCTGGTCATTGACGATAATGAGGATATCCGTTCGTATGTTCATACGCTGTTACACACAGATTATACGGTGATTGAAGCGGCAGACGGTTCCGAAGGTATCCGCAAGGCTATGAAGTATGTTCCCGACCTGATCATTTCCGATGTGATGATGCCGGGTATTGATGGTATTGAATGTTGCCGCCGACTGAAAAGTGAGTTACAGACTTGTCATATTCCGGTTATTCTGCTGACTGCCTGTTCGCTGGACGAACAACGTATTCAGGGATATGACGGTGGTGCGGATTCTTATATATCCAAACCGTTCAGTTCGCAGTTACTGATGGCACGTGTCCGCAATCTGATCGATTCTCATCGTCGTCTGAAGCAGTTCTTTGGTGACGGGCAGACGTTGGCGAAGGAAGATGTCTGTGACATGGACAAGGATTTTGTAGAGAGATTCAAGTCGTTGATTGAGGAGAAGATGGGAGATTCCGGTCTGAATGTGGAGGATTTGGGTAAAGAGATGGGGCTCAGCCGTGTACAGCTTTACCGCAAGATTAAATCGTTGACTAATTATTCTCCGAACGAATTGCTTCGAATTGCCCGTTTAAAGAAAGCGGCTTCTTTACTCGCCTCTTCGGACATGACTGTGGCGGAGATTGGTTATGAAGTAGGTTTCAGTTCGCCTTCTTATTTTACCAAATGCTATAAAGAGCAGTTCGGAGAGAGTCCGACGGATTTCCTGAAAAGGAAAGGATAGTTTGATGAACAGGATACAAAGAAATATGAAAGATTATAAAGTAGATAAAGAGAGCTTTTCCGACTCTTTTCGGAAGGAAGTGTACGAAGTTATCTCCCAGATACCTGTGGGAAAAGTATCTACTTATGGGGGTATTGCCTTGCTTTTGGGGGTACCTCAATGTTCGCGGATGGTAGGACGCGCTCTAAAAGAAGTACCGGATGGGTTGCTGGTTCCCTGCCATAGAGTTGTCAATTCCGCCGGAAGGCTGGTGCCCGGATGGGTGGAACAAAAACAACTCTTGCTGGCAGAAGGAATTGCTTTCAAGGCTAACGGATGTGTTAATCTGAAAGAGCATCTGTGGCAGGCGGATGAATGAGAGATACCATGAAGGTGAGCCATATCATCCGTATCCATACTATAAAGAATACCCATACATGAAGCCATAAGGTTCTGGTGATGAATGTTCTGACGGGAACAGGAGCAAACAGGTCGATAGGTACGACACATAGCAGTGCAAAGCATGACCAGAACAGAATCTTGTCTGTCATTGTGCGTGTTGTCCTGCTCCAATACCACAGCATGAAACCTGCCAATGCTATGATGTAGGTATGCTTTTCGGCAGAGTCACTCAGCAATACCACCCATCCCATGAGGATACCCAAAGCCTGGGCGCGGAATGTAAAGGATGGCCATTTGCGGAAATTCCCCAAAAAGAGAAGAGTCAGCAGACCGAGCATTCCTAGCTGAAGTGTACGGAAATGGGGTAATGTCCACGCTGCAATGGGGCGGGCATAGAAAAATGAATCATACGCTCCGGTGGACTGATGGACAGCAAGACTATGACACCATTCTTCATAATAAGGAAACAAATCTATAGGAGCTATTTTGATTAAAGGTAACGCAAGCAATACGATGCCTGTTCCGACGGCATAACCTAAGTTACGCCAAAAGTGGGGATAACATAGCAGCAGTGCCAGTTCGAAAATACCATATACTTTGGTACATCCTGAAATCATGATTAAAAGAACAGCCAGAAATCCCCGGTCTTTCTCCAGCAATGTATAGGCAAATAAGAACATGCAGGCTACCGTTATATTATACTGGAATGAAAGCAGGCTTTGTCCCAGAATCAGCAACAGAAAAAGGAACATACGGCATTTTTGCTGATGGGTAAATTGTCTGGGAAGAGTGAAGATCGCCAGAAAGAACAGTGAATAATTGAATAGATTCCATGCGAAAGGTCCCAGCCATGCAGGCAGGTACGCAAACGGAGCGAACAGTACCGTGAAAACAGGAGAATAAAGAAAGAAGCGTCCGTGAAATTCTACAAAATCGGTAGTGTAAGGACTGATTCCTTGCCAGAAGAACTGAGTCGCATCGGAAAAGACCATAAAGTTTTGATGCCTTCCTCGCATAAATTCGAGCAGAGTCACTATAAAAGCGAGCAGGAAACCTATCAGATAGAGATTCCGCCGATGATAGAAAAACGGCATTTTGGGGGGTGTTTTACTAAGGTACTGAACTTGGCTTTTGTCGTCTAGTGTAGCAGAACCTGTTTGTTTTTCTTTTGTTGTGTAATGACAATTATCCTTCCCCAGGAAAATTGTAGTAAACCTGTTGAACATATAGAGTCTAGTTTAGTTATCGGTGTCAAATATACGGTGTTTAAGTGAAATATTCAAACTTATTTTATATTAATCTGCTTGTTTGTTTTATTGTATTGAGTGATAGGGAGATAGGAACCGGATGTCTTTTCGTATCATTACAAATAAAGCTTTTGATACGACCTTGCTCCTGAATAAAATTTGCATGTTTAATCCGTTTTTCGTATCTTTGTGCCAGCAAGATACTGGAACAGACTGTTTTTGTACTTACGAAATGCTATTTTTTTGCTATTCATTGAAAGGATTATCTTATCAAATTCTATTCCTTTTTTAATTACTCAGTCTGTCAATAATCATTTTATTAATTATTTCGGGAGTCATTGTAATTTGCCCCGTATTCAAATCAGAACTTTATACGATATAAAGAAAGATTTCTGTTATCGTTTGTTCTTATTTTGCTGTGTATATTATTTTAATAACCTAAACCATTTTATTGTATGAGTAAAATAGAAATTAAAGATCTTTATCTGGTTTTTGGCAATGAGAAGCAGAAAGCTTTGAAGATGCTGAAAGAAGGTAAAACTAAAAGTGAAATATTAAAAGCGACCGGGTGTACGGTTGCGGTGAAAGATGCGAATCTTTCCATTAATGAAGGCGAAATATTCGTCATTATGGGGCTTTCCGGTAGTGGAAAGTCCACTTTGCTTCGCTGCATCAACCGCTTGATTCGTCCCACCTCCGGTGAAGTGATTATCAATGGAACAGACATAGCCAAGGTGTCGGATAAAGAACTGTTGCAGATTCGTCGAAAAGAGTTGGCGATGGTCTTCCAGAACTTCGGTCTGCTTCCTCATCGCTCCGTTTTGCATAATATTGCTTTCGGGCTCGAGTTGCAGGGAGTGAAAAAAGGAGAGCGGGAAAAGAAGGCGATGGAGAGCATGCAGTTGGTGGGACTGAAAGGTTACGAAAATCAGATGGTAAGCGAACTGTCGGGAGGGATGCAGCAACGTGTGGGTTTGGCACGTGCTTTAGCCAATAACCCCGAAGTGCTGTTGATGGATGAGGCTTTCTCCGCGCTCGATCCTTTGATTCGTGTGCAGATGCAGGATGAATTGCTGACTTTACAATCGAAGATGAAGAAAACAATTGTCTTTATCACTCATGACCTGAGCGAAGCGATTAAATTGGGTGACCGGATTGCCATCATGAAGGATGGGGAAATTGTACAAATCGGTACGTCGGAAGAAATTCTGACTGAACCGGCTGACGCTTATGTGGAACGATTTGTAGAAAACGTAGATCGAAGCAAGATTATTACGGCTTCCTCCATTATGGTAGATAAACCCATAGTGGCACGTTTGAAGAAAGAAGGTCCGGAGGTACTGATCCGTAAGATGCGTGAACGTAACCTGACTGTTCTTCCGGTTGTCGATGCCAATGATATACTGATAGGAGAGGTGCGGTTGAATGACTTGCTGAAACTGCGAAAGGAGCAAGTCCGCTCCATCGATTCCGTAGTAAGGCATGAAGTGCATTCGGTATTGGGTGACACGGTTCTGGAAGATATTTTGCCATTGATGACAAAAACAAATTCGCCTATTTGGGTGGTGAATGAGAACCGGGAATTTGAAGGCGTTGTGCCTCTTTCGTCACTGATCATCGAAGTAACGGGAAAAGATAAAGAAGAAATTAATGAAATCATTCAAAACGCAATAGAATTATGATAAATATCGGACAATATATAGAGATGGCCATTAATTGGCTGACAGAACATTTTGCTTCATTCTTTGATGCTCTCAGTATGGGGATCGGAGGATTTATAGATGGATTCCAGCATGTGCTGTTCGGAATACCTTTTTATATTACAATCGCAGTATTGGCTGCGCTTGCCTGGTTCAAGTCGGGCAAAGGAACGGCCCTCTTTACTCTTTTGGGCTTATTATTAATCTATGGTATGGGCTTTTGGGAAGAAACGATGCAGACACTGGCATTAGTGCTTTCTTCCACCTGTCTGGCATTGCTTTTAGGGGTGCCGTTGGGGATCTGGACTGCCAACAGTGACCGTTGTAACAAGATAATGCGCCCTATCCTCGACTTTATGCAGACAATGCCTGCTTTTGTCTATCTGATTCCTGCTGTCCTGTTTTTCGGATTGGGTACTGTGCCGGGAGCTTTCGCTACCATCATCTTTGCGATGCCTCCTGTGGTTCGTCTCACCGGTCTGGGTATCCGTCAGGTGCCTAAAAATGTGGTAGAGGCTTCCCGTTCTTTTGGTGCCACCCCTTGGCAGTTGCTTTATAAAGTACAGTTGCCCTTGGCGTTGCCTACCATCCTGACAGGAATAAATCAGACGATCATGATGTCACTCTCAATGGTAGTGATTGCTGCCATGATTTCTGCCGGAGGATTGGGAGAAATCGTACTGAAAGGTATCACTCAAATGAAAATCGGGCTCGGATTTGAAGGAGGTATTGCAGTCGTAATATTAGCGATTGTACTGGACCGGATTACTCAGGGAATGGCAGACAACAGAAAGAATAAAAAGAAATAAGAACGCATAAAAGAAAGGAATATATCAATGAATAAGATAAAAACGATAGCGGCTATGTTTATTGCCGCTCTGCTGTTCACCGTAGTTTCCTGCGGTGATAGTGGAAAGAATAAGAAGATAAGTATCGCCTATGCCAACTGGGCGGAAGGTATCGCTATAACAAACCTTGCTAAAGCAATTTTTGAGGATCAGGGATATGATGTGAAGTTATTGAATGCAGACCTTGCACCTATATTTACTTCTATCTCCCGTAAGAAAGCCGACATATTCATGGACGTCTGGATGCCTGTCACTATGGAAGATTATATGAAACAATATGGAGACAAACTCGAAATAATCGGTGATATTTATGATAGCGCCCGTATCGGACTTGTTGTTCCGGATTACGTTACTATCAACTCGATAGAAGAACTGAATGCAGAAAAAGAACGTTTCTCCGGCCAGATTGTCGGTATCGATGCAGGAGCCGGTATTATGAAAGCTACTGATCAGGCCATCAAAGATTATGGACTAGACTATAAACTGCTGACTTCGAGCGGACCTGCCATGACTGCCTCACTAAAGAAGGCGATTGATAGAAACGACTGGATTGTTGTAACAGGATGGACGCCTCACTGGATGTTCGACCGTTTTAAACTGAAGGTGCTCCAAGACCCTAAACATATATATGGCAATGCGGAGTCCATTCATACTGTAGCATGGAAAGGTTTTAGCGAGAAAGACCCTTTTGCTGCCAGACTTCTGAGAAATATCCGCCTGACAGACGCGGAGATCAGTTCTTTAATGACTGCTCTGGAAGAAGCCCGGACAACGGAAAGACAGGCTGCCCGTAAATGGATGGAGGAACATAAAGAATTAGTTGACAGTTGGATTCCTGAGAAGAATCCGGCTATGAACTAAATGGATGAAGTTTTACTTCAACCATCCCCCCATTCTTTCTTTTCCGTAGAAGTAGTAGAAAAGTAATCCCACCCAACTGGTCAGGACGATTAACACGATAGCTATGAGTCTTTTCTCTATAGCTGCATTGATGTTCCAAATTTTTATAGCGGCTCTGAAAGTCAGTATCAAACCGACAATCCAAATAATAAATCCAATCATATCTTTTGAGTTTTAGTGATTATCTTCGTGAGAAGTAGTCGTTACTTCTAAGATATAAACAAAAAAGGCAGGAATCTGTTTTCAAGATTCCTGCCTTTTATATAGATTGGAGTATTTCTACTTATTATTCAGCACCCCAGTTTTCTCTGGCAAGACGTTTGTAGCTGTTGTAACGCCATTTAGCATTTTCTTCAGCAGCTTTGAACAATTCTTCAGCTTCAGCAGGATATTGTTTCATTACAGAAGCATAACGAACTTCACCCTTCAAGAAACCTTGGAAGTCTTCCCAATTCGGTTCTTTGCTGTCCAATTGGAACGGATTCTTTCCTTCTTCTTCCAAAGCAGGATTGTAACGCCACAAGTGCCAGTAACCGCACTTAACAGCCTTTTCTTCCTCTTCCTGGCTCTTACCCATACCGGCTTTCAAACCGTGGTTGATACATGGAGCGTAAGCGATGATCAATGATGGTCCCGGATATGCTTCAGCTTCACGGATAGCTTTCAGAGTCTGAGCTTGGTCAGCACCCATAGCGATCTGAGCAACATATACATAACCGTAAGTAGTAGCCATCAGACCGAGGTCTTTCTTACGTACACGCTTACCTGCAGCAGCAAACTTAGCGATAGCACCCACCGGAGTAGCTTTAGAAGACTGACCACCAGTGTTAGAGTAAACCTCAGTATCGAGTACAAGGATGTTAACGTCCTTACCTGAAGCGATTACATGGTCAAGACCACCATAACCGATGTCGTAAGAAGCACCGTCACCACCGATGATCCACTGGCTGCGTTTAACAAGATATTGTTGCAGTTCAGCGATTTGCTTGCAGTGGTTGCATTTATCCTTGGCAGCTTCAACCATCGGAATGATCTTTTCAGCCAGTTCCTTAGTCTTTTCTGCATCCAGCATATTGTTGATCCATTCAGCGAATACCTCTTTGTACTCGGCAGGACAGCAGTCAGAAGCGATGGCTTCGTTCATTACTTTCACCAGACGGGCACGCATCTTTTCGTTAGCCAATTCCATACCCAGACCGAATTCGCAGAAGTCTTCGAACAGTGAGTTAGCCCAAGCAGGACCATGACCCTTTTCGTTCGTAGTATACGGAGTAGAAGGTACTGAACCAGAATAGATAGAAGAACATCCTGTAGCGTTAGCAACCATTTCGCGGTCACCGAACAACTGAGAAATCAGTTTCACGTACGGAGTTTCACCACAACCGGAGCAAGCGCCGGAGAACTCAAACAACGGAGTTGCGAACTGAGAGTTCTTCACGTTAGCCTTGATGTCAACCAGATGTTGTTTGCTCTTCACATTTTCAGCGCAGTAAGTCCAATTTTCAGCTTCAGCCAACTGGCTTTCGAGGTGTTTCATGGTCAATGCCTTGCCACCCTTCTTCGGATTACCCGGACAGATGTCGGCACAGTTACCGCAACCCAGACAGTCGAGAACGTCTACCTGAATACGGAATGTCATACCATCGAATGCTTTACCTACAGCTTTCAGTTGTTCGAACTTAGCACCCTTCTGCTCTTCAGCATCGAGTACGAACGGACGGATAGAAGCGTGAGGACAAACATATGCACACTTGTTACACTGGATACAGTTTTCAGCATTCCATTCGGGAACAAATGCGGCAACACCACGTTTTTCGTATTTAGAAGTACCTTGATGCCAAGTACCGTCTTCGATACCCTTGAATGCAGATACCGGCAGCAAGTCGCCGTCTTGTGCATTGATCGGGCGAACTACTTCGTTGATGAATGCAGGATCGTTGTTTTCTGTTTTTGCATCATCCGGCAGGTTAGCCCAAGCTGGATCGACAGTCAGAGTCTTGTATTCACCACCGCGGTCTACAGCAGCGTAGTTCTTGTTAACAACGTCTTCACCCTTCTTGCCGTAAGACTTAACGATGAATTTCTTCATCTGCTCAACAGCTTGATCTACAGGAATAACGCCTGTGATACGGAAGAATGCAGACTGAAGGATTGTATTGGTACGGTTACCCAAACCAATTTCCATTGCAATCTGAGTTGCATTGATATAGTATACAGAGATATTGTTCTGTGCAAAGTACTTCTTCACCTTGTTAGGCAGGTTCTTAGCCAGTTCTTCACCTTCCCAGATTGTGTTCAGCAAGAAAGAACCGTTTTTACGCAAACCGCGTGTTACGTCGTACATGTGCAGGTAAGCCTGAACGTGACAAGCAACGAAGTTCGGCGTATTTACCAAGTAAGTAGAGCGGATCGGAGTATCACCGAAACGCAGGTGAGAACAAGTGAAACCACCTGACTTCTTAGAGTCGTAAGAGAAGTAAGCCTGACAGTGTTTGTCGGTGTTGTCACCGATAATCTTAACAGAGTTCTTGTTGGCACCTACCGTACCGTCAGCACCCAGACCGTAGAATTTAGCTTCGAACATACCTTCGCCGCCCAGAGCGATTTCTTCTTTTTGAGGAAGGGAAGTGAACGTAACGTCGTCTACGATACCGATAGTGAAATGGTTCTTCGGCATTGGCATAGCCAAGTTTTCGAATACAGAGATGATCTGTGCCGGAGTTGTATCTTTTGAACCCAGACCGTAGCGACCGCCAACGATAACAGGAGCATTTTCTGCGCCATAGAAGCAGTCTTTAACGTCAAGGTAAAGAGGTTCACCGTTAGCACCCGGTTCTTTTGTACGGTCAAGCACTGCGATGCTCTTTGCAGTCTTGGGTACAGCAGCCAGGAAGTGTTTAGCAGAGAACGGACGATACAAGTGTACGGCAACCATACCTACTTTTTCACCGTTTGCTACCAAGTGGTCGATAGCTTCGCGGGCAGCTTCAGTTACAGAACCCATTGCGATAATTACGCGTTCTGCATCTTCTGCGCCGTAATAGTCGAACAAACCGTATTTGCGGCCTGTGATCTTGGAAATTTCGTTCATGTATTCTTCTACGATAGCAGGAACTGCTTCATAGTAGTTATTGCATGATTCACGATGTTGGAAGAAGTGGTCGGGGTTTTCAGCCATACCACGGGCAACCGGCTTCATCGGATTCAGTGCACGGGCACGGAATTCAGCCAAAGCTTCCTGGTCGATCAGCGGAGCGAGATCGTCGTTTTCCAACATTTCGATCTTCTGGATTTCGTGAGAAGTACGGAAGCCATCGAAGAAGTTCATGAACGGAACGCGTGATTTGATAGTAGCCAGATGAGCAACACCTGCCAAATCCATAACTTCCTGTACAGAACCTTCTGCCAACATGGCGAAGCCGGTTTGACGAGCTGACATTACGTCCTGATGGTCACCGAAGATACACAATGCGTGAGAAGCCAGTGTACGGGCAGATACATGGAATACGCAAGGCAAGAATTCACCGGCAATTTTGTACATGTTAGGGATCATCAGGAGAAGACCCTGGGAAGCAGTGTAAGTAGTAGTCAACGCACCAGCCTGAAGAGAACCGTGAACTGCACCGGCAGCACCACCTTCAGATTGCATTTCCTGTACCAATACTGTTTCGCCGAAGATGTTCTTACGTCCTGCGGCAGCCCATTCGTCTACGTACTCAGCCATAGTCGAAGAAGGAGTGATGGGGTAGATAGCTGCTACTTCAGAGAACATATACGAGATATGTGCTGCAGCTTGGTTACCATCACATGTGATGAATTTCTTCTGTTTAGTCATAACTAAATTAAATATTTAAGTAAATAAATCATTTCAAAAAAGGTATGGAAAGCGGGTATTTCCACAGCTTTCCGTCCAGCCCTTTGACGCCTCCGATAATTGGAAACACAAAGTATAAGATGAATAAAAGGACGAAAGGCAATGTTCCTATGTTGAACAAAGAACCGCTTAACAATGATAATGGAGAGGCTATCGCCCCGATGATTCCACCGATAAACTGTCCTGCAAATATAAGTCCTATTATTAATGTATAAATACTCCAACTGATTAACCAGTTGAATATATATTTTCCTTGTGTACTGACAGCTTCCGATTTATCTTTTCCGACTATCCACGCGATAATGGAAATAATCCATCCCCATGTCGGTATCAGAAGTACAAAATTCATTATTCCCATATAGCTGTTTTCAGAAAGACCCAATATTCCTTTGGGAGTTTCTTTATTCAGTATTTTCTGTTTTTCTTGTTCAAACTCTTCATCTGTCAGTGCACCTGATATGCGCAATTTGTTCAATTCATCTAACTTCCTGTAATCCATAATCGTGTTTTTTTAGTATAAGAATCCAAACATCCAGAGAGGTATTTGGTTGCCGCGGCCTATTTCGGCCTTTTGCAACGCATACGTCACGTCCGGGTTATTCTTTATTTTTGCACCTTCCGCGCAAATTTTGAACGGCATCACTTCGTCTACCATAAAAGAGACGTTTTTATCTCCTTTATGTACTTTATGGTCTTTCCATAATGTGTTAACGAAGAAAGTGTCGAGTACATCCTGTTCTTCCACTTTCACCGGATAAATGGAGTACATCAGGTTCGAGTTGTGCATCATAATCTTTGACGGCTTTTTAGGGAATTCTTCTCCCTTCGGGTAAACCAGATTAATGAGACGCGCGTCTGCCAGATACTTGATATAGTTCATTATCGTAGCGCGGGATGTCTGTATATCACTTGCCAGTTGGCTCACGTTAGGAGCTTTCGGGCCGTCCACAGCCAACAAATATAGTAATTTTTTTATCTTTGAAAGATATTTCAGCTCAATTTGTTTGATCAGCAGGATGTCTACTTCTACCATCATGTTCATTGTTTTCAGCAGATTCTCCGAGAAATTGCGTTTTTCAAGGAAGAAAGGATAGAAGCCATGATGCAGGTAATCCTGAAAATAGTCCAGCGGACGCACTTTGGAAAGTACTCCTTTGGCTATCTGTTCGTGTGTGCTGAGGATTTCTTCGAGGCTATACGCCCGGAATTTCATTCCTGTCTGTAAGTTCAGAAACTCGCGGAATGAAAAACCACGCAGGTTATAACTTTTTGCGATGTCGCGCAATTCAAGATTTTCTTCTTTCAGCCTCATAACGGAAGAACCGGTGAAGACAATCTTCAGGCTGGGGAAACGGTCATAGCACATTCGTAACTCTCTGCTCCATTCCGGGTGCTTGAACACTTGGTCGATCAGCAGCACTTTTCCGCCACGTTTCTGAAACTCGTTGGCGAAGTCAACGAGGCTGTGTCCGGAGAAATAGAAGTTGTTCATGTTAATGAACAGGCAGGAACGGTCCGTTCCGAATTTCTCTTTGGCGTACTGTAGGAGGAAAGTGGTTTTTCCTACGCCACGTGTCCCTTTGATACCAATCAGGCGGTCGCTCCAGTCGATCTCATCCATAAGATCACGGCGAACGGGGGCATTGGTGTGCTCAACGAGGTAGGCGTGTGTGCGATAGAATGATTCCATTTCTTTTCTTTGTTTTTCGGCTGGCAAATATAGTGCTTTTTTTAGGATTTGCAAAGTAGAGATAGCAAAAATGTGCTTTAATTTATAAGTTTCTCTTTATTGTGTAAGTTCCTGATTATTTCCTGTATATATTTGCAGAATAATGTGTTGAATCCATCTTTGACATGACGAAAAGACCTGTTTATATATTCAATCCGGAGCATGATATGGCGTTGGCAAGCGGTGAGACGAACTATATGGCGCCGGCTTCCGCCCGCCAGATGGCGAGTGATCTGGCGTTGCTTCCTATGTGGTATGCCGATGCGGGAAGTGCGGTGTTGGCACCGTCTGCTTATAATGCGGACTTCCTGAAAACAAAGAGTGAACTATTGAGCATGGATGTGGCATTGTTGACAGAACCGGAAGTGGCTGACGGGAAGGACCGGAAGTTCTCTCCGTGGGGTTGGGACCCTGCTTTGCGGAAGCGTTTGATGACATTGGGAGCAGATCAGGCGGAGCTACCTTCTGCGGATTATATGAATATTCTGAGAGAACACTCACATCGTCTGCAGGCGGTAAAGTTGTTGCCGGGGTTGCGGTTGAATGAATACTTCTGTGGAGAATCTTTTTATTTGAATACTTTGGCGGAGTGCAGTGCGTTCGTCGAAGGTCGGGAAGTGTGTTTGTTAAAAGCTCCGCTTTCCGGAAGCGGGAAAGGATTGAATTGGTGTAAAGGCATATTTACAACTTTTATTTCCGGTTGGTGTGCCCGTGTCGCTGCTTCTCAGGGTGGGGTGGTAGGCGAACCTATATATAACAAGGTGGAAGATTTCGCTATGGAGTTTTATGCCGATGGGAGAGGACGGGTTGTTTTTGCCGGATATTCGGTCTTCCACACGGGTGGGAGTGGGATGTATGCGGGAAATGACTTGCTGTCTGACGAGAAGATTCTGCAGAAACTATCGGCTTATGTGCCACAAGAAGAATTTATCAGGCTGCGGACTCGTCTGGAAGAAGAATTATCAGCTTTGTTCGGTAGCTTTTATCATGGATACTTGGGAGTGGATATGATGATTTGTCATTTTCCGGGTGAAGCGCCTGTTTACCGGATTCATCCTTGTGTCGAAATTAATCTGCGAATGAATATGGGGGTGGTGGCACGGTTCTTGACGGATCGTTATTTGGCTGCGGATGCGGAAGGAGTCTTTCGGATTGATTATTATCCTTTAGCCGGTCAGGCTTTGGAGGAACATCGGCAGATGTCGGCTTCGTTCCCTTTGTCCGTAGAGAATAATCGGGTGTGTGACGGGTATTTGCCGTTAGTGCCGGTGACGTCTCAAAGCCGGTATCGTGCGTTTCTTTATTGTAAATGATCTGTTTTTGGTTCATCTAATCCTATAGAATGTATATTCAAGCTAGCCGGTTGCCCATCGTGTATCGTTTCAGCACTGATAGTGAGAAAGGTGGATTTGCTTGCATTAAAGCAGTGAATTGTAGCCTCTCCGTTTTCATCTGTTTCTATATTTGGATTCCAGTAGAGGGTGCGTCGTCTGTCATTTGAGGGAAGTGGCTGGGTAAATATTGGGGGGAATAAAATTCTAGCGGATGTGTGTACCCTTTTATGGTGGTGTAGCGTATACCTCGTGTATAGTCATACCTTAGATGTGGATTCCAACCATCTTTGGTGATGATGTTGCAGATAACTCCCCAACGACCATATTCACTGTGTGGTTGCTCTGTCCAATCCCGATCATTATATTTGTAATTGTCAAGCATGTGGCTATATCCCGTTTCAAAATTCTTGTCTTGCAACATGTTGTGTACACCGACTCCTTTGCAAAAGATGATGTATTTTACGGTGTTGATACTTTCATCTTTCCATGTGATGTCGTGTTTGCCGTTCACAAATTCCTCTATGCCTCCATATTTCTTGATAATACCGGAATTGATATCTTTTAAAAAGTCACTTATGGTAATGTAATCTTTTCCCTTATCCCGTTCTTCTTCGAGCAGTTGCTCTACATCGTAGAAGGCAAACACACTCTGTTCAAAGCGGATTGTGTTAAGGTCTTGTTGACGTTTTTTGGCTTTAATGGTCACTTCGCTGATCCAATGACTGTCTGATCCGAATACAGAATCTTGGTAGACAGAGTCATTAAATCTTGCCAGCCACTCCAGTTTGTTTGAGTTGTTCCATAACGGATTCAGTTCGTTGTAGGTTAAAATCCTCAAGCTTGGCTGGAAATTGCGGAAAAGCTTGACAAGGCACATACGGTTTCGAGGCTTTCCCGGTTTATGTGTCTGGAAAATAGCTTCCATCGTTTCTTCGAAAGGCATTACGGGGAGGTTAAAATAACCTGTTGAATCGGTATAAGTGATTCCCGCTGCAAACAAACTATCTGTACGTGTCAGAATGCTGACTTCCATATCTGGCTGAGCTTTTTTCAATATGATAGAGAGTACTTGGCCATGCAGAGTTAATTCCTTCTCCGGTTGATAGCGTGGCGTAAATTCTTTAATGCCCATTGCTGTGGGCATGTCATATTTTCGCCAGCCGTGTATGAGTAGCAATAAGTCAAGTTTTCTGAGCCGTTGGGGTGAAGTGTCTGCAAAGTAATAGCCGGGCTGGTGGATATACCCTTTCAAATCTGATGTGAGCAGTAGATCTGTGAAGAGGGTGTTGTCATATTCCATATAATCGGAAGCTTCCCAGTCACGGATAGCGACTGATATTTTTCCTTTTACGGGATTTCCCGTTGAGTCTTTCAGTGAGAGATGGCAAGCGATGGGAGCGTAGGGAGTGTACAAAATAGTATTACTGCGAACTTTCAGTTGTAATGGATTCTTTTGAGGCATTACATAGCAGAATCGTTCGCATAATGTTTCGCACCGACTGTTGATGAGCGAAACTTGCATAATTCCCGTTGGAAGTGTTTCTGTCGGTAGCAGAAAACGGTTGGTATTCTTATTTTCCCATTTTACTATGTGATAAGTAATTGGGCGACCTTGGTGGCTGAAGAACACGGCAACTGTATCTTCCCTGCTTGTTTGTTCGTTGCGCATGACGCATATTTCGTATTGATTGCCCCGCTTTTCTACACGGAGAACATATCCTGCCGGCAGTGCTTTCGGTAGTTTGAAACTATATTTTTTATCATTCCAAATGACGTGTGCGGTGGAAGGCTCGGCTGTAGGCGTATACATAAAATAGCCCATGCCTTCGTGAAGTGTTTCGAAAGAGGTGACATTCGTGTTTTGCTGAATTTCTCCAGACAGGCAGACATTGATTGTATCTTTGCTTTCTGCTTTGAAAGCCACTACAGACGTGATCCCCTGTACTAATTGTCCCCCTTCAGGAAAAAAATGGAGAGAAAGTTTATTCTTTTTCTCTCTGGGACGTAGCCGGAAAGAAGGGTCCCAGTTGTACATGGCTATGCTTCGGTCTTTTTGGTGATTATCGCTGAGCCAGCGATAGATGGGGAAAGTTCGTGAGAAATATTGTGTTTCGTTAAAGGCAAGCATCCACTTGGTATATGCCCGCACTTCGTAGTATCCTGACAGCACGTATTCTGTTAGTGGAATTTGTCCGTATCCTTCTCCATTCTCCAGTTTTATGATTTGCTTATTTGTAGTGTATCCCATCTGGTCTATTAATTCTACGTAAAGTGGGGTGCTGATGGTACTTGGCTGGTTGTTCTCTGCCGTCACTACATACGCTTTAAACCAAATGGTGTCGCCTGCATAATAGCTTGTGTTGTCAAAATGCAGGTGTACTTTCTCGCGAGGGTAGGCGTCGGCAAAGGTTTGCGCATGGTTGAAGTAATGCGCAAATAGGCTGTCGATTCCTGCTGCTTTTGTAGCGAACGGATGCATGGTCAGGTAGCCTAGGAGAAAGAGAATAAAGTGGATGTGGCTCATATATATTCTTAATTGTATACAGTTACATCAATGTTGATAATTTTTATAGATGTAAATTTTGTAGCATCTTCTTGTATGTAAAAACTTTCGGATGCTGAGCGGAGCTACAATTGTTAATGTTATTATTTTGTGTATTAAGTTTCTTTTGTTTCAGTAGCATACCTCAAATGTAAGTAATATAAATGATTTAGAGGTATCTTTTACTGCCAATTTTAAAGTTTGTCACAGTTCCTTACTCTTTTAGGCAGAGAGATTTACAATTATACTTCTTTTGACATGATTCTGTTCTATTTTGCTCGTTTTTGTTTATTGTTTTAGCTTACTGATTAATAGCCATAACTTCTCTAGCCATCCGTTTTCTCTCTCAGTGAATTTAATATGAGTTTTGCTCTCATGCTCTAACTGTTCGTCTGTATCCCTTTATTCATCGATGTTTTAGCAGTTAGAGATCCAATGGTAGCAGAGTGAGAGCAAGTCCTTGCTCTCACTCTGCATCTTCCCGATAAACAAGACTTTTATGTTGTTAAGTATTGATTTATAGGATGTTAATGTCTGATTTCTCAACTGTTAACGTTTGATTTCTCAGACATTAATAATTAAGAAATCAAGTATTAAGGACTGAGAATTTATGTATTATTGACTGATATATGATTTAATGTTTTCTGAGAGAGCAGAATTATTGAAGTAGCTGATGCGTTCAATGTGATTGGAACATGCGGTTAAGTCAATCAAATCAACAGTAGTTTCAGATAGTTTCGAGCGTTTGGAACTAAAGTTTCAAGCGTATGAAACTCTAGTTTCTCACTGATGGAACTGCAGTTTCACGCTGATGGAACTCTAGTTTCAAGCAATGGGAACTCTTTGAAGATACTGCTAAATTGGAATTGGTGAATATCGGAAAAGTCGCATTGTGGTAATTGCTGTCTGAAATTCCTACTAATCTCCATATACGGGTGCACTTTCATTTCCGCAACGGTCGATTGCTGTTACTGCAAAATACTTTTTAGCATTCCAAGGCTGGATGGGTGCATAAATATAACTTGTTTCACGAATACTTTGTGCGACAATATTTTCCGCTTTCTTTGTATCTACCGGATATTCATTGGAAGCATAAATCACGTACATCGGTTTATTCCGTTGATCATTATCCGTCGCTGCCTGCCAGTTCAGTTCGGTATATCCGTTGTCGATGGACGTAACTTTGAGTGTTGAGGGGGCAGATGGCGGAACGTTGTCCAGCCATGTCATCGGAGGCTGTAATGCCGGGTAGGCATAGAAATTCTCGATCAATTCGTCATAAATTCCCTGTGTGTTGTCCATCAGATACTTGACACGGTAATGCCCTTCCCCTGCCATTTTCTGATTGCGTATGAAGTTAATCTGACGATCCACTTCATCGCGTGTCCATTTTCCTTCATCGGGATGGAGGAAATAGATGCCGAGTCCCGGGATAACCTGTCGTCCGTTGCTCTGTTCCTGCCAGTCGAGCGCAAAAGGATAGAAACTGTTTCCCTGAAAATACATCATAGGATATATCTGATCCTGAATGCCTTCGCCGAGCCACCCTTGCGGATCTTGATAAACCGTATAAAACGCGTTCCAACCACGGGAAGAATAGCGGGAAGTATCCCTGTATTTGCCTACGGGACAAGTACTTACCTTTACCCATGGCTTCATGGCTTTTACACCTTTATATATGTACCGGACGATTTCGGAAATATTGTCCCGGCGCCATTGATCCAAAGTACGTCCTTTGCCGTAACGGCGAAAATCGTATTTGTCGGGGAATAAAGGCGCATTCTCCGGATAGCGCAGGTAGTCGAAATGTACTCCGTCTATATCATAACGGTCTACCACTTCCCGAACGAGTCTCATGAGATATTCTTTCGTAGCCGGATGTCCCGGATTAAGAAAATATTCGTTTTTATAAGGCACACAGATATCTTTCACCCGCTTGGTGACAGATTGACTACCGAGAGAAGCGACATGTTTTTTATTGCCTAACGGAATCGTCACCATCCATGCATGACACTCCATTCCCCGCTTGTGGCATTCCTCAATTGCAAAAGCCAACGGATCGTATCCCGGATTACCTCCGACCTTTCCGGTCAGAATCGAATTGAACGGTTCGATAGAAGAAGGATACAACACATCCCCCCGCGTGCGTGTCTGAAACAGAACGGTATTGAAATTGGCAGCTTTCAGTTTGTCGAGGATATCCACCAGTTCTTCCTTCTGCTTACGAATGGTCTGAGGGGTAGTAGCACGTGTGCGAGGCCAGTCCAGCCCATATACAGCTGTGATCCATGCTGCACGAACCTCGTACTTGGGCTGCGCTTTTACCGGAAGGATAAGAAGCAAAAGTGAAAGAATGAGAATCGTTCGGCACATATTCTTTGTTTTTTGTTTTAAACCTTGCAAAGCTAGCAAAAATGTCTGTAAATTGATTATTCCTCTTTTATTTAATACTCTTTAGAAGAAATTTACCGGTTCTCTGTTAGTGGTATCTGCATTCTTGGACGTCTTTAAATAAGGTGCGAAAATGAAAATAATATGAATATAACAAGATAATAAAAGAATGAAAAAGCTACTATCTGTGTCGCTCTGTCTTTTGTTTGCAGCAAGTATGGCTGCCCAGACAGGAAAGATTAGAGTTGCCACTGTTGGAAACAGTATCACCGGAGGAACGAATGATTATGGTTATTACGCGATGCCTCTGGCTGAAATGCTCGGTGATGATTACGAAGTCACCAAATTTGGTAAAGGCTCTTCCGGGGTATTTATAAAACTAAGAGAAGACGCGACTACCCCTGAAAATCCTAATGAATATCAATTCGCTTACATTAATTCTGAGCAATGCGCGGCAGCACTGGAGTATAAGCCTAATATTGTCATTATTAAGTTTGGTGCAAACGATGCCAACAAGAAGAACTTCGAAAAATATGGTAAGGAAACATTTAAGGCAGACTATAAAAAACTGATAGCTAAATTCCAAGCCTTGTCTACCAAACCGGATATTTATATTTGTACGCCTCCTCCGATGTATTACGGTGATGGGGGATTTCTTGGTTCATTTGATGACAATGTAGCAAAGAATTATATTCAGCCTGCCGTAAGAGAGATTGCGGAGGAACTTAATCTGGTCTGTGTAGACCTGTATAATCCTTTGAAGGGACATCCGGAATTTATGCCGGGCGGCAACGATTGGGTGCATCCCGATCATAGAGGACATTATATTATAGCGAAGGAAGTGTATAAAGCGATAACGGGTGAATTCGTTATGAACCCCGGTGGGATAACGGTGGCTGCTTCGGATATTTCTCTTTCGGGTTCGAAGGCGAAGATAAAGAATGGTGCTATTGAAAAAGCGAAGAATGGTACGAGATTGTCATTCGATGTACATTTCGGCTCGCTGCCTACGTATGAGAAAGTAGAGGCTGAAGTGCAATTGAATAAAACTAAGTCGGGATACTTGGACTTCTATCTGGATACCGAAACGATTCCTTTTGCTTCAATTGATGTTTCGGGTGCCGACTCTAAGAACTTCACTACGCAGTCCGCTCTTTTCGACCGTCGGATAAAAGGCAAACATAAAGTGACTGTACAATGGAGAGGACAGGATGCCAAACTGAAATCGGTAACTATCAAGGAAAAATACATGCCTTATGTAACCGATAATGTATCTCAGGTCTATTTGGTCAATAAAGCGACCGGTATGGTACTGGATTGTAATCCGGATTCGAAAGTGATTTCTGCCGCAAAATATGATTCGGAGAAGAAGTCACAGTTGTTTTGCATCGAAAATTTGACGTATCATATCCTCCGTGTCAGAAATATAGCGACCAACCTTCATGTAATGAATAATGGAGATAAAGTGATTGTGGGCAAGCCCGGAGACGACTGGAGAGTGCATGATCCTAAATATGCATTGTTCCTGACCCCTACGGATGATGAAGGTTATTATTCATTGGAACTGTCCCCTGAAGCAAGAATAGGTTTGTCTTCTGCCAACAGCACGGAGGTGGTAGGCAATAAAGGCGGCCAGATTAAAGACTTGGATAAATGGAAAATCGTAACTGTTGATGAGATGAAAGAACCGTAATTCAGTCTTTCCTTATTTGTAATAACGTCTAATAGCAGGATCATTTGCTTTATCAGCAGATGAAAATCCTGCTATTTTTTGTTTTAAATACCTGTAAAGTTAGCAAAAGTGTCGGTATTGTTGTGTTGTTTCGTGGGATTATGCTACATTTGCGTCAGTTAAAAAAACAACACGCCATGATTACATTTACCCTGTGCCTGCTGGCGTTGATAGCAGGCTATTTCACGTATGGGCGCTTGATGGAGCGCGTCTTTGGTCCGGACGACCGTAAAACCCCGGCTCTTACCAAAGCCGATGGAGTAGACTATATCCCGCTGCCTACCTGGAAAATATTCATGATTCAATTCCTTAATATTGCCGGACTGGGTCCGATATTCGGTGCTATTATGGGAGCAAAGTTTGGCAGTTCCTCTTATCTGTGGATTGTATTGGGAAGTATTTTTGCAGGCGCTGTTCACGATTATTTTGCCGGAATGCTTTCTTTGCGTCATGGAGGGGAGAGTCTTCCCGAAATCATAGGTCGTTATCTGGGACTGACTACCAAGCAGATCATGCGTGGATTTACCGTCCTTCTGATGATTCTGGTCGGCTCTGTTTTCGTAGCCGGACCTGCCGGGCTGCTGGCAAAGCTGACTCCGGAAAGTCTGGATGCTACCTTTTGGATTGTTGTTGTCTTCCTTTATTATATTCTGGCTACACTACTTCCGGTTGATAAGATAATCGGCAAAATATATCCGTTATTTGCAGTTGCCTTGCTGTTTATGGCAGTCGGTATTCTGGTGATGCTATATGTTAATCATCCTGCTCTGCCCGAACTTTGGAACGGATTGCAGAATACCAATCCGGATGCGAGTGAACTGCCTATTTTCCCGATTATGTTTGTGAGTATCGCTTGTGGTGCCATATCCGGTTTCCATGCTACGCAAAGTCCTTTAATGGCCCGATGTATGACTTCGGAACGTCATGGACGTCCTGTTTTTTATGGAGCAATGATCACCGAGGGCATCGTAGCCTTGATCTGGGCAGCAGCAGCCACTTATTTCTTCCATGAAAATGGAATGGAAGAGAACAATGCTTCTGTAATAGTAGATGCCATCACAAAAGACTGGCTGGGTGCTGTGGGTGGAGTGCTTGCCATCTTAGGAGTAATTGCAGCTCCGATTACTTCGGGAGATACCGCTTTCCGTTCTGCCCGCTTGATTGTTGCGGACTTTCTGGGACTGGAACAAAAGAGCATGCGTCGCCGTTTATACATCTGTATCCCGATGTTTGCGGTAGCTATCGGCTTGCTTCTTTATAGCTTGCGTGATGCAGACGGATTTAATATGATCTGGCGTTATTTTGCCTGGGCCAATCAGACATTGGCGGTGTTCACCCTGTGGGCTATAACAGTCTACCTTGTGGTAGCTAAAAAGCCTTACTGGATCACTCTGATACCCGCCTTATTTATGACAAGTGTTTGTTCTACTTATATATGTATTGCTCCCGAAGGTCTGGGACTTTCGCATATAGTTTCCTACTGTATCGGTATAGGATGCGTAGTGGTAGCTATTGCTTGGTTCTTTATCTGGTTGGGAAAACAAAAAATTAGAAAACTATCAGAATGAAGAAAATAAAGAAATCGACAGGAGTTGTTATTGCATTCCTTATTTATGTATCAGTAACGGCGGCCTATTTGTTACCTCGTAACACGGAAGTCAGTCAGACAGAGAAGATTCTTACAGTGGTAGGCTCTTATGCTATCGTTCTCTTGCTTTGGCTGGTGCTTCGGAAGAAGGAACAAATGCGTGAACGCCGTAAAGAGGAGCAAATGAACGAAAGTCGTAAAAAAGACGAACAATCTATTCACTTAAAAAAGTAAATTTATGAAGAAATTAGCTTTAGCTATTTGTCTGCTGGTGGTATCGATAGCTGCCCAAGCTCAGTTTGAGAAAGGAAAAATGATTCTTAATCCTTCTGTAACAGGATTAGATTTCTCGTATAATAAGAATGATAAAGCAACGTTTGGTATTGGTGCGCAAGCCGGTACATTTCTTGCCGATGGTATTGCCTTGATGGTAAATCTCGGTGCCGACTGGTCCAAACCTGTAGACGAATACACATTAGGTACAGGCATGCGTTTTTACTTTAACTCCACAGGTGTTTATCTGGGTGGTGGTCTCGACTGGAACCGCTTCCGTTACGACGGTGGATCTCATCGTACCGATTGGGGACTGGGTATCGAAGCCGGATACGCCTATTTCCTCTCTCGCACCGTAACCATCGAACCTGCCGTATATTACAAATGGCGCTTTAACGATAGCGACATGTCACGCTTCGGCATTAAGATCGGATTCGGATTCTACTTTTAAATGAAGAACTAAGAATGAAGAATGAAGAATTCCTATGCAGCTTGATAGCGCAGCAGAATTCTTCATTTTTCATTCTTCATTATTTTAGTTTTTCATTTTATGAAAGTTTCTCTTTCAAGAACTGCCCGGTATAGCTTGCTTCGCAAGCGGCTACTTCTTCTGGTGTACCTACTGCAACGATATTTCCGCCTTTGTCTCCGCCTTCCGGTCCGAGGTCTATAACGTAATCGGCACATTTGATAACATCCATGTTATGCTCGATGATGACGATGCTGTGTCCTCGTCGGATGAGTGCGTCGAAAGCATCCAGCAGTTTGCGGATGTCATGGAAATGTAACCCCGTAGTCGGTTCGTCAAAGATGAATAAGGTTGGATCGGCTTTCTCCTGACTCAGATAAAACGCGAGTTTCACACGCTGATTTTCACCACCGGACAGGGTAGAGGAGGACTGGCCTAGTTTGATATACCCCAACCCGACATCCTGCAGTGGAAGCAGTCTTTTTACAATCTTCTTCTGACCATGTTCGGTGAAGAATTCAACAGCTTGGTTTACTGTCATTTCCAGTACATCATAGATGTTCTTATCATGAAATTTCACTTCCAGTGTATCCGCTTTAAAACGTTTACCGTGACAGGATTCGCATTCTAGTACCAAGTCTGCCATAAACTGCATTTCTACCGTGATGGTTCCTTCACCTTTACATTCTTCGCAACGTCCGCCTTCACTGTTGAAACTGAAATGTCCGGCTGTGTATCCCATCTGTTTCGCCAGTGGTTGCTCCGACCATAACTTACGGATTTCGTCATAAGCCTTGATGTAAGTCACCGGATTGGAGCGGGATGATTTGCCGATCGGGTTCTGATCGACAAACTCAATATTTCTCAAGTCACGAAGACTTCCCCCGATAGAAGAAAATTCTCCCGGTCGGTCACTGCATTCATCCAGTTCACGCTTTAGCGCCCGATAGAAAATATCCCGCACCAGCGTACTCTTGCCCGAACCGGAAACACCTGTGACCACTGTCATCACATTGAGAGGGAAGCGTACATTCACCCCTTTCAGATTGTTTTCGCGGGCACCTGTCAGTTCGATATAATTATTCCACGGACGGCGATGTTCGGGAACGGGAATTTCCTCTTCTCCCAACAGATAACGTACCGTATAGCTATTGCTGCCTTTCCGGAGATCTTTCATGTCACCTTGATAAACGACTTCTCCTCCCAGACGACCGGCATTGGGGCCGATATCTATGATATAATCGGCAGCACGGATTATTTCTTCATCGTGCTCTACCACTACTACTGTATTTCCGAGCTCCTGCAATTGGCGCAGTACACGGATTAAACGGTCGGTATCACGACTGTGCAAACCGATACTCGGTTCATCCAGAATGTAGAGACTGCCGACAAGACTGCTTCCGAGTGAAGTCGCGAGGTTGATACGCTGGCTTTCTCCACCCGACAGTGAGTTACTGAGGCGGTTTAGAGTCAGATACCCCAATCCTACATCAATCAGGAAGCGGATACGGCTGTTGATTTCAGTCAGGATCCTTCGGGCTACCTGTGTGTCATGCTCGTTTAAGTCCAAATGATCGAAAAACTGTTTCAATTCCGTGATGGGTAAATCCACCAGTTCAGAAATACTTTTTCCGTTCACCCGTACATATCCTGCTTCCGGTTTTAGGCGTGTGCCGTGACATTTCGGGCAGATCGTTTTACCCCGGTAACGTGCTAACATCACCCTATACTGTATCTTATATTGGTTCTCTTCCAGCATCTTGAAGAAATCGTTGATGCCGTGGAAGTATTGGTTTCCTTCCCACAGTGTGCGGCGCTGCTCGTCTGTCAGTTCGTAGTAAGGAGTGAAAATCGGAAAATCGAATTTATCCGCATTGTGAATCAACTCTTCCTTCCATTCTCCCATCTTTTCACCACGCCAGCAGACGATGGCCCCTTCGTATACGGATAACGAACGGTTGGGCACTACCAGGTGCTCGTCAATACCGATCACTTTGCCGAACCCTTCGCATACGGGGCAGGCACCGATCGGAGAGTTGAACGAGAACATCTGATCATTCGGTTCTTCGAAAGTGATGCCGTCCGCTTCGAATTTCGTGCTGAAACTATATAGTTTGGTTGTTCCGTCCGGCAGATAAAAGCGTAGCATACACATGCCGTCCCCTTCATACATAGCGGTTTCGGCAGAGTCCGTCAGTCGGCTGATGGCATCTTTGCTGTTTGCCACTGCCATGCGGTCTACCAACAGATAAACCTCGTCACCCGGAACCGGCTTGTATTCATCGATACGTTTCATTTCACCGTTCACTTCCACCCGGTTGAAACCTTGTTTCAGGTCTATTTCCAGTTGCTGTTGCAGTGTACGGTCTTCACGCAGGCGGATAGAGGTCAATACCGTATATCTTGTCCCTTCCGGATACGAAAGCATACAGTTGACGATATCCTCTGTCGAATGTTTCTTGACTTCTTCTCCGCTGACAGGGCTGTATGTACGTCCTACCCGCGCATAAAGCAAGCGCAGATATTCGTAAATCTCAGTTGAAGTTCCTACGGTAGATCTCGGATTGCGGCTGTTCACTTTCTGTTCGATGGCAATTGCCGGAGGGATTCCTTTGATAAAATCACATTCAGGTTTGCTCATTCGTCCCAAAAACTGGCGTGCATAGCTGCTGAGGCTTTCTACATAACGACGTTGTCCTTCTGCATAGAGAGTATCAAAAGCGAGCGACGATTTCCCCGATCCGGATAATCCGGTGATAACAACAAGCTTGTTGCGTGGAATATCTACATCGATGTTTTTCAGGTTGTTAACCCGCGCTCCTTTGATTGAAATATGTTTGTTTTCTGACATAAAATACTCCTTTTTTATGATAGTCGGCAAAGTTAGCGATTTTATTGGTAGAAGAAAGGTTTTTGACCGGGTTAAGATATGTTATAATTAGTAATAAAAAGAAATTGCTTCCGGATAAATGGCGTATCTTAGTCCGGATTTTACAACAAACATTTCAAAATAATAACAAATTGACTTGAATCGTGAGAAACATCCGGATGGTTATTAGCTTATTCATTCTGTGTTTTGCATCTACTTTCGCCTTTAGTAGCACAAACAAAGAAAAACGGTTGGAAGCCCTTTCCGACAGTATCTCGAATAAAATAGGTCAGAAGGATTTTATGCCTTTCTATCAGGAATATATGAGTCTGGCAAGGCAGCAGAACGATACGGTCAATATTGATAATGCCTATTCTCAGATTGCTTCCCATTATTATCGGTTGAGGAATACAGATAGCCTGAAAGTAGTCGCTTATGAATATATGGACTGGTGTTTGAAATGCGGTCATGTCAACAATCGTTATACGCAGTGGCGCCAATATATTCAGTTGCTGACTGAAAAGGGGTTGCAAGATGAGGCTATGCGTGAAACGGAACTTCTCCAGAAGGATGCGGATGCGGCTAAAAGTGCTTTCGGAATGGCTTGCGGTGAAATGTGTATCGGATATAACCATCGGATGTTCAGCAATAATGTCAAGCTTTGTCTCGAATATTATTCTTCCGCATTAAAGCATTTTGTTGAGGCCGGCTTTTATGAAGACGCTTACGTGGTATCGTTGAATATCATTCAGACTCATCTGGCAAGAGGAGAGTATGCCAATGCGATAGAATATCTGGGCCGTATGCCGGGGCTGATTGAAAAAATGAAGCGTAAGAATATGCCTGTCCGACCGGAACTTACCATGCGTTATTATCAGTTTCAGGTGATTGCCACGCTGGCATTGAAAGGGAAAAAAGCAGCGGAACCGTTTATTGCCCAAGCGGATAAGTTTTATCACGAAAATATGAATACTTTTCCCCGCGAGGGATGGTTGGGATATAAGATACTTTGTGCCCGGACATTGAATGACCACAAAATGGCACTGACTTATCTCGATTCATTGATGGACTATCATCATTCGGTGGGTAGTTGTTATCCTGCCAATCATTTGCTGAAGGCTCAGTTCATGGAACAGATGGGGCGCTTTGAAGATGCCTGCGAAGTATATAAATCCTATGCCCATATTAATGATTCCATTCGTTCGGCAGAGCTGGATGAACAGCTGAGCAAGTATACCGTGCAGTTTGAAGTAGACAAACTGGAACATGATAAACTCGAATTGCGGGCGGAAGTAAATCGCAATCTTTTCATAACTTCCCTGATTGTGGGGGGATTGATACTGGCCTTACTGCTCGTTATCACTTTCTACTATATGCGTTCTTTATCGCTGAACCGGAAGCTGGACGCGGCCAATAAGGCAGTCGTCAAAGCCAGCCACATGAAAAGCTCCTTTATCCAGCATATTACACATGAAATCCGGACTCCGCTCAATTCGATTATCGGTTTTTCATCATTGATGGCTGCCGGCGGGTTGACACAGGAAGAAATAGAAGAATACGCCCGTCAGATGGAAAGCAGCAACGCGTATTTGCTGGATTTGGTGAACAATGTGATTGATATAGCCGATATGGACTCCCAGACGGATGATATGCCGAAGAAACAGGTCAATGTGGATGCATGTTGCCGGGAATGTATGGAGGCGGTTCGTCAGAATCTGAAAGATGGAATAGAGCTGCAATATGCGCCTTCTTCCGCTTTGGTAACATTGTGTACGGTAGAGGTTTGGATAAAACGGGTACTTCTCGGCTTGCTGAACAACGCCAATAAATTTACAGAATCCGGATTTATACGTCTCAGCTATGCGGAAGACAAACCGAATCATCTGGTACGCTTTATCATTGAAGATTCCGGTCCCGGAATTGATGAGAACTATCGGGATGCTATCTTCGAACGCTTTGCGAAGATTGACGCTTTCACTCAGGGCACCGGACTGGGATTGTCTATCATCCGTCAGATCATGGAATTAGTGGATGGAAATGTCCGTCTGGACACCAGCTACGCGGGTGGTGCAAGATTTGTAGTCGAATGGCCTCAATAATAGTTGGAGATAGTGTCTGCTTCTATTATCTTTGCACCACATTATTTTATGACTCAAGAACATTATGAATCTGAAAAACTATCTTTTCTTATTGGTTTTGCTTCTGGCGGCAGGAGCAAGAGCGCAAGTGCCATCGGGCAATGCATATCCCAAACGTGAGTTTCGTGCTGCATGGATACAAGCTGTCAACGGACAGTTCCGCGGTGTACCGACAGAGAAGCTGAAACAGACATTGGTCGGTCAGCTGAACTCTCTTCAGGGAGCGGGCATCAATGCGATTATCTTTCAGGTGCGTCCCGAAGCGGATGCTTTGTATGCTTCACAATATGAACCGTGGAGTCGTTTCCTGACAGGAACACAAGGACAGATACCTTCTCCGATGTGGGACCCGATGCAATTCATGATCGAAGAATGCCATAAACGGAATATGGAATTCCATGCATGGATTAATCCTTACCGTGTAAAGACTTCATTGAAAAATCAACTCGCTCCGACACATATTTATCATGAACATCCGGAATGGTTTGTCACTTATGGCGATCAGATTTATTTCGATCCGGCGCTTCCCGAAAGCCGTGAGCATATCTGCAAGATTGTTTCCGATATTGTATCCCGCTACGATGTAGATGCTATCCACATGGACGACTATTTTTATCCTTATCCTATCAAGGGAGTCGATTTTCCGGATAATGCGAGCTTTGCCCGTTACGGAGGCGGTTTCAACAACAAGGCAGACTGGCGTCGTGGCAATGTAAACATTCTGATAAAGAAACTTCATGAAACCATTCGGGGCATAAAGCCGTGGGTGAAGTTCGGTATCAGTCCTTTCGGTATTTACCGTAATCAGAAAACAGATCCGTTGGGCAGCAATACAAATGGATTGCAGAACTATGATGATCTCTATGCCGACGTACTGCTTTGGGCACGTGAAGGATGGATTGACTATAATATTCCTCAGATTTATTGGGAAATAGGCCATAAGGCTGCCGATTATGCCACATTGGTTGACTGGTGGGCAAAGCATTCGGAAAACCGTCCGTTATTTATCGGCCAGGCAGTCATGAATACTGTTCAGCATGCCGATCCGAAGAATCCTTCTATCAACCAGCTTCCACGTAAAATGGCTTTGCAACGTTCTTATCAGACAATCGGTGGAAGTTGCCAATGGTATGCGGCAGCCGTAGTTGAGAACGCGGGAAAATATCGTGATGCCTTAGTACAGGAATACCATAAATATCCGGCTTTGATTCCGGTATTCGATTTTATGGACGATAAGGCTCCGGACAAAGTGCGCAAGATGAAAAAAGTATGGACAGAAGATGGCTATATACTTTTCTGGACTGCTCCAAAAGCGGATACTGAAATGGACAAAGCCGTCCAGTATGTAGTATACCGTTTCGGTTCCAAAGAAAAAGTGAATCTTGATGATCCGTCACGTATCGTGGCTATCACCCGAAATCCTTTCTACAAACTTCCGTATGAAACCGGTAAAACAAAATACCGTTATGTGGTAACAGCTCTCGACCGTATTCATAATGAGTCAAAATCGGTAAGTAAGAAGGTTAAACTATAAAAACTAAATGATGAATGAAGAATGAAGAATTACTATGCAGCGAAACAGCGCAGCAAAATTCTTCATTCTTCATTCTTCATTCATCATTTAATAAAATAATAGACCTGCAATTCCGCAGGCAATTATCATTAATATCGGATTGGTCTTGTATTTTCTGGTGCCGATAAAGGTTACCAGGAAGATGATGATGCTGATGATAAAAGAGTAGGTGTCTTCTTTGGGTGAACAGAAATTTTCCGTATTCATCAATACCAGTGCAGCGGAAGCCAATAATCCGACAACTGCCGGACGCAGTCCTGCAAAAATAGATTCTACTACGGGATGTTTCTGATATTTCAGAAAGAATTTGCTGATTGTCAGCATCAGTATGAAAGAAGGAAAAACAACTGCAAATGTAGCTACAATCGATCCCCATACACTGCCTGTAGATGTGAAACCTACATAAGTGGCCGCATTGATGCCGATAGGTCCCGGGGTCATCTGGCTGATGGCGACAATGTCTGTAAACTCTTGCGAAGTTACCCACCCATACCGGGTTACTACTTCGCCCTGTATCATCGAAAGCATGGCGTATCCTCCGCCAAAGCCGAAAAGTCCGATTTTAAAGAATGTATAAAATAACTGAAGATAAATCATTGCTTTTTAGTTTTGAGAGGTGAATTTTTAAGTTTTCCCCATAAGAAGCCTCCTACGCCGGCGGCAATGATAATCCAGATCGGGGAGAATCCCAACAACCAGATTAATGAGGCCGATACAACAGGAATCCATAAATTGTATCGGTTGATTTTAGCCGATCGGCCCATAGTGAAAGTCGGTGCGGCAATCAGTGCGACTACTGCGGGACGTATTCCTTTGAATATACGTTCTACGATCGGGTTGTCTTTGAAAGTATGGAAAAAGAGGGCGATGGCTAAAATGATAATAAACGAGGGCAGTATAGTCCCCAGTGCCGTGACAATACTTCCACGGATACCGCGCAACTTATATCCTATAAAGATTGAAATATTCACCGCCAGGATACCCGGAGCGGACTGAGAGATAGCAAGCAGGTCGATAAAATCCTCCTGTGCTATCCACTTCCGTTTGGTTACGATTTCATTCTCAATAAGTGGCACCATTGCATAACCTCCACCAATGGTGAAAGCACCTATTTTAAAAAAGATTCCAAATGATTCGAGATAAATGTTCATTCTTCTTTTTCTCCTCCTTCCTTATCGGACTTGTTTTCTTTTCCAGCCTTGCTGCCTTCCTTGTGGGGCTTCCCTTCTTTTCCGTATTGGCTGGGACTTACATTGAAGTGCTTCTTGAATACTTCACGGAAGTACTTTGCATCACTAAATCCTGTCATTTCTGCAATTTCTGTTATACTGTGTGTACCTTCTTTCAGTAATTTCACCGAACGTTTCAGACGGATCAGGCGAATGTAATCGCCCGGAGCCTGATCGGTCAATGCTCTGAGTTTATTGTAGAAACTGGTACGACTCATTCCCATCAGGTTGCAAAGCACGTCTACAGTGAGAGCCGGATTATCTATATTATCTTCTATATTTTTCCGGACATTGGCGATAAACTTCCAGTCGATATCCTGTGAGCAGTTGATGCATTCGTCTTCGTGATCATCCTCATCATCCATATCCAGACTGCCGTATTTGCTTCGCAGAAGGGCACGGTTCGTCAACAGATTGGAGATGTTAGCCTTCAGGATACCAATATTGAATGGCTTCACAATGTATTCGTCGGCACCAATTTCAAGGCCGGACAGAATATCCTTGTCATTATTCAGGGCTGTCAGCAAGATAACAGGAATATGCGATGTCTCAATATTGTTTTTGAGGGCCTTGCACAATTCGTCTCCTCTCATTTCCGGCATCATGATGTCCGAGATAACCAGTTCCGGTTTGTATTCCGGTATGATGGTCATAGCTTCCTTTCCGTTGCAGCAGTTCTGCACCGTATATTCTTCCGCCAGTGTTTGCGACAGATAGTTGCGCAGCTCATCGTTATCTTCTACGATCAGAATTCGCTGATGATTGGGATTCTGTTCTTTATGAACATTCTCGTAGATGCTGGCAGGCACGTTGGTGGTACTTGTTATCTCTTGCCGGCGCTTGCTTGGTGCTGCGAGATGTGCTTTATGGAAACGTTTGCTGTCTTTAGGGAACGATATCTTAATCACCGATCCCTGATTTTCCACACTCGACAGATTAATCTTGCCTTTATGCAACCGGACAAGTTTCCATACCAGCATCAGTCCGATACCACTTCCCGTCACTTTGGAGTTGATGGCATTGCTGCCACGGAAATGAAGTTTGAACAACTTCTTTTGTTCGCTGGCAGGAATACCAATTCCCGTATCCTTCACTTCTACACTCCACGAATCATTGCTTTCGGAAACGAAAATCTGTACGTTACCGTTTTCCGGTGTGTATTTTAATGCGTTCGAAATTATATTTTTCAGGATAGATTCCATCTTTTCCTTATCAAACCACACATTCATATACCGGAAATTGCTTTCATATGTAAAGTTGATATGCTTGATATTGGCGTAAGGCTGGAATGCGTTGAATATCTCAGTCATGAAGGTATTCAGTTCGTGTTCCGAAATATACAACTCCGAAGAGTATACATCCGCTCTTTCGAAATTGATCAGATTCGTCGTCAGGCGTAACAAGGCATTGACATTTCGTAGAGCGGTATTCATGTTGGCTATGCCTTCCTTGCTCAAAGCCTCTTTTTCACGCAAGTCTTCCAGAGGAGCTTTGATCAGTGTCAACGGAGTACGGATGTCATGTGCCGTATTGATGAAGAAGTGAATCTTCTCATCGGAAACTTTCCGTTGCTTTTTCATAATAAGAACGCGCAGTATGATGACAGCGATAAGAGAAATCAGAATGGCATACAGTACCATTGCCCAGGCGGTCAGCCAGAAAGGTTGGGCGATGATAATATCAATGCTCCTTTCTTCGAGCATGATTCGCTGGTCTTCATTCGAGATGGCCCGTACCCGCAAAACATATTTTCCCGGAGCAAGGTTGGTATAGCGAATCGTACTTTCATTGCCGGGCTTGCTCCATTCCTCGTAGAATCCTTCCAGTTTCCAGGAATAAAGGATGTTTGAAGGATAGTCGTAGTTGATAGAAGAAACCAGCAGTGAAAAGATATTCTGGTTATATTTTAATCTGAGCTCTTTGGTTTCGTTGATGTCCTTCTCTAGCGGTGAATTCTCGTCTCCCGGATATACCGTCTGATAGAACAGTTTGAAGTCACTGAAAATCATCTTAGAGGAGTAGGTTCTGGGCAGTTTCATGTCTTTGTTGAACTCTATGGCCCCGTCCGAACTACCGAAGATAAAGTTGTTGTTTTTGCGTAAAGTGCCGGACAGCGCATTGAAGTGCGTAGTCATCAGTCCCATTTCCTTAGTCCAGTTATAGAAGGTCTTTTGCTTGGGGTAGTAACTGGTCAGTCCGCTTTCCGTACTTAGCAGGATTTCGTTGTCTTCATCCGATAATATGGTGTAGATATTGTTGGATATCATGGCGCAGTTTCCTGTATAGTAATGGGTAAACAGTTTTGTCTGCGGATCATAAATCAAAACTCCCGATCCACTGGTGCCTATATACAGTGATCCCTTCTTTGTCTGATATAAGGAATAGATATAGGTCGATTCTACAGGTAGCTGGATACGTTCGAACTTTCCGGATTCTTTATCCAGAAGATGCAGTCCTGTTGCCGTACCTATCCACATGCTTTTGTCATCCTTTTCGATGATGGCAGTCACGGAGTGCAGTCCGTGATAGAGCCGGATGTCTTTGGTTTGTACATTGATGCGCTTCAGGTTATAATATCCCCCGGTCCATATGTAGCCATGAGAGTCTTTCCGGATATCGCGTATGTATTTATCCGGACGTATATCCTCACGGGCATACAAAGCCGGTGTAAAATAAGTTGTCTTTGATGTACGTTTGTCTATCTGATAAATCCCCGAGAAATATCCGCCTGCCCAGATGATGCCGGGAGATACTTCGCATAAGGTCGTAAATATATGGTTTTTACTATTCTGTACATTCTCAAACGTGCTGAGGTATGAATGCCATTTACCGGTTTTTGACTCCTGCAAGCTTATTCCGTTGTTGGTGCCGTACCATAAATCCCCTTCACTGTCTTCTATGATGGAGTTTACTTGGTCATTGATCAGGGATTGCTTGTTGCCGACAGAATGTTTGATCCATTTGTAGCTTGGATAACGATTGTTCTGCACGGTAATTCCAATCGGATAGTTTGCCATCCATATCCGGCCCTCTTCGTCTATATAGATATCATTGATACTGTTTCCGTTCATGCCATTGTAGCTGTTGTAGTCTGCTACAATAAATGGCTCGGTCTGATAAGTCTCAACGTTCATTTTATAGATACCTCCGCCATCGGTGGCGATCAGTAGTTCTTTGGCATTCAAGGGCTTAATTCGTGATATGCTGACGTCTTTCAGGCTGACTTCCGGTTGTGTGACCATTTTCGTTTTCATGTCGTAAACCATGATCCCCCGTTGAAAGGCACCGATGAACAACTTACGTATCTTGGGATCGAAGTGCAAGTCGTTGACTTGGATATTCACATTGTCCAGTTTGTCACAAGGAAGAAGTTGCAGTGTGTTGTCTTTCAGTTGCGCATGGTGAATTCCCACCTCCGTCCCAATGAAAAAATGGGATTCGTCGATTTGCTCAATGTCATTGATTGCTTCGCTGAGACTATTTTTAACTTGAGTGACCTGTCCCGTACAGGTATTGTAGAGAAAGATCGTTTCTTCGTTACACAGCCAGATATGATTGTTCCGGTCAATCCAACTGAAGCTGATCGGAGCCGGCAAATCCCGGAAATCCTCTATCGGCAATCTGTAAACGAGTTCGAAAGTGTCATGAATATGGTCATATCGGAAAATCTTGCCTTTCTTCCCGATTTCCCACAACGTTCCTTCCGGATCGATATATAACCAATTCAGATTTAACAGCGAATTCAGTTCTTTATCGCCGTCCATTAATTTATACCGTTTAAACTCTTTGCCGTTGTACCGGTCGATTCCTTCGTGTGTGAGGAACCACATATACCCAGCATTATCTTTCTGAATGTAATACACTCTCCGGTTGCTTAACCCGTCTTCTACTCCAAGATACTGATAGGTCTGGGCAATACAGGTCAGAGGAAACAATAATAATAGAAAAAGCCATTTTTTCATACAAATAGGACTTTTATAGGTTATTGAATCTTTAGTGAGGGGGAAAGTTTGACAAAATTAAGAAGATTTTTCGACACTACAAAATTTTGGGAGAAGATAACAACTCTCTCAAAGTGAAGTAAACAGGAGCTTTGGAGACTATTTGTATATCTTGTTTATTTCGGGAAATTAAGTTGTAAGATAAGGACTTTAGGTATGGAGAAGAAGGCAAAAATAAGAGGCTGTTACTTTATAATAATAACAGCCTCCGTTTTAATTATAGAAAGATTTTTTATTTAGTCTTTTCTTCTACCCATCTGCGTGCATTAACGAATGCTTCTATCCATGGAGTAATCTGATCGCTGTTCTTACGGTCAGCAGGATAGCAACCATTCTGCCACGGGAAGATAGCACGTTCGAGGTGAGGCATCATTGCCAGATGGCGACCGTCTGCGCTGGCAAGACCTGCGATAGAATAATCGGAGCCGTTCGGGTTGCCGGGGTATTCATCGTAGCTGTATTTTGCCACTACGTTATATTGGTCTTCATCGTAAGGCAGAGAGAACTTACCTTCTCCGTGAGCCACCCAGATACCCAGCTTGCTACCGCTCAATGAGCCGAACATTACACTGCGGTTGGTCGGGATTGTCAGGCCTACATAAGTCGATTCGAATTTATGTGAGTCGTTGTGCAGCATCTTACCTTTCTTTTCGTGTTCCGGATTGATGAGTCCCAGTTCCATCATCAACTGGCAACCGTTGCAGATACCCAGTGAAAGCGTATCTTCGCGTGCGTAGAATTTATCAAGTGCCTCTTTTGCTTTAGGATTGAACAAGAAACCTCCTGCCCATCCTTTGGCTGAACCGAGTACATCGGAGTTGGAGAATCCACCGCAGTAAACAATCATGTTTACATCTTCCAGTGTTTCGCGTCCGCTGATCAGGTCGGTCATTGTCACGTCTTTCACGTCAAAACCGGCAAGATAGAGTGAGTAAGCCATTTCACGTTCGCCGTTCGTGCCTTTTTCACGGATGATAGCGGCACGGATACCACTTGGAGTACGGCGATCCGGAGTAATGCCATATTGAGAGAGTTTACCTTTGAAGCCGGGCATGAAAGCGAATTCAACCGGCTGCATCTTATAGTTTTCGAAACGTTTCTTGGCGCAGCCGTTCATAGACTGTTTGCGGTCGAGCAGGTAAGAAGAAGAATACCATACATCACGCATATAGTCAACACCGAACTGATAAGTGGCGTCGCCCTTGGAAACCAGAATATGACGTTCGTCGGTCGGTTTACCCAATTTCACGAAGCCTACGCCGGCGTCTTCCAGAATCTTCTTCACTTCCTCTTTATGTTTGTCGCTGATCTGGATAACGATACCCGGATTTTCAGCAAACAGGATCTTGATGATATCCTGTTCCTTCATCTTGTCGAGGCTGATTTCCATACCGCCTTCAACGTTGGCGAAACACATTTCCAATAATGTGGTGATCAATCCACCTGCCGAGATATCATGTCCTGCCAGAATCAGTCCTTTGTTCACCAGTTCCTGTACGGCAAGGAAAGCATCGCGGAAGTATTCGGCATCCTGTACGCAAGGTACGTCGTCGCCTACTTTACCCAGAGATTGTGCAAAAGCGGAACCTCCGAGTTTCAGTTCGTCGAAGCTGAAATCGATGTGATAAAGAGTGGTCTTTTCGTTGTTCACCAATACCGGAGATACGACTTTCTTTACGTCGGATACTTCACCGCCGGCAGAAACAATCACTGTTCCCGGAGAAATCACTTTCTCGCCGTTCGGATATTTCTGTGTCATCGACAAAGAATCTTTTCCGGTAGGAACATTGATTTGCAGTGCGCAACAGAAGTCGCTCAATGCTTTTACGGCAGTGTAAAGACGGGCGTCTTCACCTTCCTGTGAGCGGCATGGCCACATCCAGTTGGCAGATAAAGAAATGCTGTCCATACCTTCTGCCATCGGAGCCCAGACAAGGTTGGTCAAAGCTTCGGATACGGAAAGGATAGAACCGGCAGCCGGATCAGCCAATGCAGCTTGCGGAGCATGACCGATAGAAGTAGCGATACCTTTTTCGCCACGATAGTCGAGTGCTACGACACCGCAGTCACTCAATGGCAGTTGAAGTTCGCCCTGGCATTGCTGGCGGGCCACTTTACCCGTTACCGAACGGTCTACCTTATTGGTCAGCCAGTCCTTACAAGCTACTGCTTCGAGTTGCAGCACATTGGTCAGGTATTCATGTAATTTCGACAATTCGTATTCCGGCATTTCATAATGGCGTTCTACGGTTTTGTCGATCATATAAGTCTTGGGAGATGAACCGAACATCTGCTCAACGGCAAGGTCGAACGGACGTACGCCGTCTGCCTGCTGGAAAGCAAAGCGATGGTCGCCGGTTGTCTCACCTACTACGTACATCGGAGCGCGTTCACGTTCGGCAATTTTGCGTACATGTTCGATGGCTTCTTCTTTGATCAGAAGTCCCATACGTTCCTGGCTCTCGTTGGCGATGATTTCTTTGGCGGACAATGTCTTGTCGCCGATCGGAAGTTTGCTCATGTCGATCAGACCACCACATTCCTCCACCAGTTCCGACAGACAGTTGACGTGACCTGCCGAACCGTGGTCGTGGATAGAAACAACCGGATTCACATCTTCTTCGCAGAGTGCACGCACTACGTTGTTGGCACGTTTCTGCATTTCCGCGTTGGCACGTTGTACGGCATTCAATTCGATACCGCTGCTGTAACGACCGGTATCTACAGAAGATACGGAACCGCCACCCAGTCCGATACGATAGTTGTCACCACCGATTACCACTACTTTATTTCCTGCTTCCGGAGTACCTTTGAGGCAGTCGCGTTGTGTGCCGTAACCTACACCGCCCGCAAGCATAATTACTTTGTCATAACCGTATACTTCCTTGTTTTCCGTATGCTCGAAAGTCAGCACTGAGCCGCAGATCAGCGGTTGGCCAAACTTGTTACCGAAGTCGGAAGCACCGTTGGATGCTTTGATCAGAATCTGTTCCGGAGTCTGGTACAGCCATTTGCGTACCGGAAGAATTTCCTCCCATTCGCGGCCTTCTTCTGTACGGGGATATGAGGTCATGTAGACAGCAGTACCTGCGATCGGCCATGAACCTTTACCACCACCCATACGGTCGCGGATTTCTCCACCTGTACCGGTAGATGCGCCGTTGAACGGTTCTACGGTGGTCGGGAAGTTATGAGTTTCCGCTTTCAGTGAGATAACGCTCTTGATATCTTTCACCTGGAAGAAGTCAGGCTTGGAATGATCTGCCGGGGCAAACTGTTCCACTACCGGACCTTCGGCGAAGGCTACGTTGTCTTTGTAAGCAGAGATGATTTTATTCGGGTTCTCCTGTGTGGTCTTTTTGATCATCTGGAACAGGGACGATTCCTGTTCTACGCCGTCGATGATGAAAGTTCCACCGAAGATTTTGTGGCGACAGTGTTCGGAGTTGATCTGTGCGAAACCGAAGACTTCAGAGTCAGTCAGTTTGCGTCCCAGGTCACTTTCTACCTTTTTCAGGTAGTCCATTTCTTCTTTCGAGAGAGCCAGACCTTCTTTTTCATTGTAGGCTTCGAGGTCTTCGATATAGATGATGGGTTCCGGTTGGCGGTTGGTGGTGAATACGTTTTGGTCGAGTCCTTTGTACATGCGTTGTAGCATCGGGTCGTAGTCGGCATTTTCATCTTTTACCGGGAAATATTCCTCGATGCGGAGAATGTCTTCAAGTCCCATGTTCTGGGTGATTTCTACTGCGTTTGTACTCCAAGGGGTAATCATTTCGCGGCGTGGACCAACGAAACAGCCTTTCAGGTTTTCTTCACTTTCCGTCACGGCTTCTCCAAAAAGCCAGCAGAGTTTATTACTTTCGTCCGGGGTGAGCTGATGGTTGCTCTCTACGGCAATCACGCTCTTGGAAGGGGTTCTGAAAAAAAGAATCATGTTTATTTTTTGATTTTACGATTTTTCTGTGGCGCAAAGATAAGCAATTTCGTTCGTCGCAGGAAAAAAATAGAGAATAAATTCCTTTATCTTATTTAATATGTTTGTTTTCCATCTGCGTTTTACTTGTTATCGCTATATATAGTGATTCTTGTGTGGAAAAAACGTTAATATCCTATCCTCGTCTCATAAAAAAGTGCGATATTTGCGGCATGATTCAGATTGAGACAATATTCGATATAATAGTTAAAGGCTTTATTATTGGCGTTGTTGTGTCCGCACCTCTCGGCCCGGTGGGAGTTCTCTGCATTCAGAGAACGCTGAATAAAGGTCGTTGGTATGGATTTGTGACAGGTTTGGGAGCCTCTTTAAGCGACATAGCATATGCTCTGTTGACAGGTTATGGTATGAGCTTTGTGTTTGATTATATTAACAAGAATATTTTCTATTTGCAGTTGCTGGGCAGCATTATGCTGCTTCTTTTCGGAATCTACACCTTTCGCAGCAATCCGGTGCAGTCCATTCGCCCGGCTTCGTCCAACAAAGGTTCTTATTTCCACAATTTCATCACCGCCTTTTTCGTTACGCTATCCAATCCCCTGATTATATTCCTTTTCATCGGTCTTTTTGCCCGTTTTGCCTTTGTGCAGCCGGGAGTCGTGGTGTTCGAGGAAATTACAGGGTATCTTGCCATCGCTTCCGGAGCGTTGGTGTGGTGGCTTGGAATCACTTATTTTGTGAATAAGGTACGTACAAAGTTCAATCTGCGGGGTATCTGGATATTGAACCGTGTCATCGGAAGCATTGTGATGCTGGTGTCTGTGGCAGGGCTGATCTATACGTTGCTGGGAGAATCACTTTATTAAGAAAAAAACTATGAATCAGATAGCACAAAAGCTTAAAGAGAAGAATATTGCCGAATACCTTATATATATGTGGCAAGAAGAAGACCTGATTCGCGCTAATCATTGTGAGATGGAAGAGATGGAGGCTAATGTAATTGCCCGCTATCCGGAAGACCAGCGTCCTGCCATGAGAGAATGGTACGGCAATCTGATCACGATGATGAGCGAGGAAGGGGTACGCGAAAAAGGCCATTTGCAGATCAATAAGAATATCATAATCAATCTGACGGAACTTCATAATTTACTGTCTTCTTCTCCTAAATTTCCTTTCTACAGTGCCGCTTATTTCAAAGCGTTGCCCTTTATAGTAGAATTGCGGAACAAAGGGGGCAAAAAAGAGGAACCGGAACTGGAGACTTGCTTTGAGGCACTGTATGGTGTATTCCTGCTCCGTCTGCAAAAGAAAACGATCAGCGAGGGTACGCTGAAAGCGATTGAAGCGATCAGCAGCTTTCTTTCCATGCTGGCAAACTATTATGATAAAGACCGGAAAGGTGAATTAAAACTTGATGAATAAATGAGAATTTTAGTGACGGGTGCCAATGGTCAGCTTGGCAACGAAATGCAGGTACTTGCAAAAGAGAATCCGCAACACACGTATTATTTTACAGATGTCCGGGAACTCGATATTTGTAACAAAGAGGCAGTGTGGGCTTACATCAGTGAGAAACGGATTGAGATGATTGTAAACTGCGCGGCTTATACGGCTGTGGATAAGGCGGAAGATGATCCGGAACTGGCATATAAACTGAATTGTGAGGCACCGAAAGAGTTGGCACGTGCTGCACAGTTTCATGACGCTGCAATGATTCAGGTTTCTACAGATTATGTTTTTGACGGCACCGCCCATACTCCTTATACAGAAGAATGCGATCCATGTCCGAATTCGGTATATGGCACCACAAAGCTCGAAGGGGAATATGCTGTATTGAATAATTGTGAGAAATCGGCAGTGATCCGTACTGCATGGCTTTATTCTACATTCGGCAATAACTTTGTGAAGACAATGATCCGGTTAGGTAAAGAGCGTGACAGTCTGGGAGTTGTTTTCGATCAGATAGGCACTCCGACTTATGCCAATGATCTGGCACGTGCTATCTATACTATTATCAATAAAGGAATCGTTCGTGGAGTCTATCATTTCAGCAACGAAGGCGTTTGCTCCTGGTACGATTTCACGGTAGCGATCCATCGCCTGGCAGGAATAACCTCGTGCAAAGTGAAACCGCTGCATACAGCCGAATATCCGGCAAAAGCGAACCGTCCTGCTTATTCCGTACTTGATAAAACAAAAATAAAAACAACGTTCGGCATCGAAATTCCTCATTGGGAGGAGAGCTTGGACGAATGGATGAAGAAAATGAATTAAATTCATTCTTCATTTAAAAAAATATAAACGTATGGCAGATAATACAGAAATACAGAGACGGCGAACATTCGCCATTATTGCGCATCCGGATGCCGGTAAGACTTCTTTGACCGAGAAACTATTGCTTTTTGGTGGTCAGATTCAGGTAGCCGGTGCGGTAAAGAGTAATAAAATCAAGAAAACGGCTACTTCTGACTGGATGGAAATCGAGAAGCAGCGTGGTATCTCGGTGACAACTTCCGTGATGGAATTTGACTATCGGGACTACAAGATCAATATCCTCGATACTCCGGGCCACCAGGACTTTGCCGAAGACACATACCGTACGCTGACAGCTGTAGACAGCGTTATCATCGTAGTAGACGGTGCAAAGGGTGTGGAAACACAAACCCGTAAATTGATGGAAGTGTGCCGCATGAGAAAAACTCCGGTGATTATCTTCGTCAACAAAATGGACCGTGAGGGAAAAGACCCGTTTGATTTGCTGGATGAGCTGGAAGAAGAACTGATGATTCAGGTACGTCCGTTGTCATGGCCTATCGAACAAGGAGCCCGTTTCAAAGGAGTCTATAATATTTATGAGAATAAACTGGACTTGTACCAGCCTTCCAAGCAGGTGGTGACAGAGAAGGTGGCAGTTGATATTCATACGGAAGAACTGGATCAGCAGATCGGTAAACCGTTGGCAGATAAGTTGCGTGGTGACCTCGAGCTGATTGAAGGCGTTTATCCCGAACTGGATGTAGAATCTTATCTGGCAGGAGATTGTGCACCTGTATTCTTTGGTTCTGCCCTGAATAATTTTGGTGTGCAGGAATTGTTGAATTGCTTTGTGGAGATTGCTCCCAGTCCTCGTCCCGTACAGGCGGAAGAGCGTGAAGTGAAGCCGGATGAACCGAAATTTACCGGATTCATCTTTAAGATTACTGCCAATATCGACCCGAATCACCGTTCGTGCGTAGCTTTCTGTAAGATATGTTCGGGTAAATTTGTGCGTAATGCACCCTATCAGCATGTCCGCCATGGCAAGACCATGCGTTTTTCATCGCCTACCCAGTTTATGGCACAGCGGAAGACGACCATTGACGAAGCCTATGCAGGAGATATTATCGGCTTGCCGGATAATGGCACTTTTAAGATCGGAGATACACTGACAGAAGGAGAATTGCTCCATTTCCGCGGATTGCCCAGCTTCTCGCCGGAGATGTTCAAGTATATTGAGAATGCCGATCCGATGAAGCAGAAACAGTTGGCAAAAGGTATCGACCAGCTGATGGATGAAGGTGTGGCGCAGTTGTTTGTCAATCAGTTCAACGGTCGCAAGATTATCGGTACGGTCGGACAGTTGCAGTTTGAGGTCATCCAATATCGTCTGCTGAACGAGTATAATGCCTCTTGCCGTTGGGAACCGGTAAGTTTGTACAAGGCTTGTTGGGTAGAAAGCGATGATCCTGCTGAATTGGAAGCTTTCAAAAAACGAAAATACCAATATATGGCGAAGGACAGGGAAGGACGCGATGTGTTCCTTGCCGATTCGGGCTATGTGCTTCAGATGGCACAAATGGATTTCAAGCATATTAAATTCCACTTCACAAGTGAATTTTAGTCTGCTTGATGGAATTTAACAAAAATAATTGGTAAAAGGGGAAGAATTATGTTACTTGTAAATAAGGGAAGGAGAAATGAATACAACATTTTGGGAGAAAATCCAGCAGGGGGATGAAGAAGCATTCCGGCAACTCTACAGTGAATATTCGGATTTACTTTACGGATATGGGATGAAGATTGTCGGTGACGATGACCTGGTGACTGAATCCATTCAGTCATTATTCGTTTATCTGTATGAGAAGAGGCAGAGTTGTTCCGAGCCTCAGTCCGTATCAGCTTACCTGTGTGTGGCACTGAAGCGCATGCTGCTGAATGAGTTGAAGAAAACTGCTAATGGCGTATTCACATCATTGGACGAAGTCAATTCAAGCGAATATAGATTCGATTTGGAGATAGATATAGAAACAGCGATTGTCCGTTCCGAACTAGAAAGAGAGCAGCTGGAAGTGCTGCAGAAAGAAATAAATGGCTTGACAAAGCAGCAGAGAGAGGTATTGTACCTGAAGTATTATAAAAAACTGGATTCGGACGAAATAGCCGAAGTGATGGGACTGACTTCCCGTACTGTTTACAATACTACCCACATGGCAATATCCAGACTGAGAGAGCGATTGAGTAAGTCTTTCTTATTGACTGTAGCTGCTAATTTATGGATTTTTAATTGAGGTGAGGATATGGAGAATAGGAAAGAACTTCTGGAACAATATATGGAGGACGGTAAACTCCCTCTGAAAGGTGAGTTGTTTGTACGGAAGTCTGTAGTTGGTGGGAAGTTAGAAGAATTTCGTGAAAAAAAACGTGCGGATGCATTAACAAGCAGACAGAACACTGTGGGAGGACAGAAATGGATACTCCGCAGGAGTAATCGTGTCTATTGGGGAATAGCGGCTATGTTTATTCTTCTTTTTGGAACAGGTACCTGTTATTTTGCTTCGGAAGAGAAGATTACGTCTGAAGCGGTAGCTGTCGATTACAGGCTACCGGATGGTAGTTCTGTGAAACTGATGCAAAACTCAACTTTGTCTTATAACAAAGTGAGCTGGCTTTGGGGGCGTAAACTGAATCTGCTCGGATCGGCCTTCTTCGATGTGACTCCGGGCAAGACGTTTACTGTACGAACAGAAGCCGGAGATGTTACAGTGTTAGGTACAAAATTTTTGGTTGAGCAGGAAGGAAAAACGATCACTGTCAATTGTGAAGAGGGAAGTGTCAAAGTGGAAACACCGATTGGCGAGCAGACATTGAAGGCAGGCGAAAGTGTACGCTGTGATGAAAATGAGATCGGCCCTGTTCAGGAAAAAGAAGAACTGCCCGAAGTGCTCGGTTATGAAGATGATCCGCTGGTCAATGTAGTAGCGGATATTCAGCATATATTTGATGTGGAAGTGGTAGGGTGTGAAAAATATAATGAACTGTACTATAACGGAACCATCCTGACGAAAGATCTGCATGAAACATTGAAAAGAGTATTTGGTTCTTTGGGAATCAGTTATCAGTTGAATGGGCAGAAAGTCATTTTGGAATAGACGGAGCGAAAAAAACTTCCATTTAAAAACGCCCTTCAGAGTACTCTGAAGGGCGTTTTTAAATTAAATCTGTTTTTTCTTTTATTTTTCTTGGTAAAAAAGGAAAGAAAGCTCCTCTTATAAATATAAGGAACGATTTATAAACAGACAATAGTTAGTAGGTGGATGAACTGTCAATGATCAGACAGAATGTGAAGGGGACTGAATTAATAATTAGGTTAAGAATTAAATTGCTTAAGAGGACATGTCTCATGGAAAAAACGAAGAATGATGCCAATTAGTCTTTCAAGAAAGCAATAGCGAACGAATTGGCGGATTATTAAGTGAGTTTAATTTTATTGTTTTCCAAATGCGGGAGAAAACCGGAGGGGTTTCTCCCGCATTGCTGTTGAAAAATATGCAGGCTTTAATCTGCCGGTTTTCTTCTTCCTGCTGTCAGCGCGGCAATGATATACCTTCCCGGAGCTTCTATTTTATTCCAGTTGGTGTTTGACAGCAATTTCCATACGGAGGTTCCCTTTTTTCCATAATCAGACAAGCGCAGAATGCTTTGCATCTCTTTGAGGTTGCTGACCTTATGGTACTTTGCGAAGAAAAATGATGCATTGTTCTTCACCTCAGGTGATGTAATATCCTTCTTTGTAGATTTTGGAGAGCAGTCTGATTAACAGGTATGAAGCTTTGATGCCAAATTTGGCTTCCAGCAGTTCGGGTACATCTTCTTCAAAGAAGTTGGATGTCAAGGGGAAATAAGGTATCCCCGTATATTCTAGGCTCATATTATGTATATATTTATTTTTTGATGTTATACGGTTGCTTTCCATTCCAGCAGATTCTCAATCATAAATCTTCTCCACGCATGTTGTTCCATGTTCCAGTAAACGATTGATTCCTGTTCCTGTGTGATGCGGTATATCCGATGGAAGAATTTTTCATATCCTACCAGCGTTCCTTGTTCCAGGCAGGAAGTTCCGTCTTGCTTGTGGAAAGCAATCATGGCATGTCCGTGTTGCCGGATGGATCTGGAGTGTCCATGAATAATGATTCCTTTGAAAAACAGCTGCAGGTACAAAGTAAAGTAGTCATTTTTTCCTTCGGCGATGCCATTTCTTTTGTGCAGTTCCTCTTTGCTGATAAACTCTTCATTCTGTTGATTTACATTGAGTTTGCATCTCTTGCAAGCATCGCATTCTGATGGTTGCATCTTTTCCTTTTCGGGGGATGATTTTTTCTTCATGTTAACTAATTTATATATATTTAAAAAAACAAAATGTTAATAAACGTTGTACCAACGATGGGGGGACTTATAAAAAGCGATGTTTTTTTGTTCTTTGCCAAATGGTATTATATATAAAATAACTAGTGATGCAAATGATGAGTAAAAATGGATTTAGCCGGTGTGGGGAACTGTACATCGGTCGTTTGCGAAAGGAGGGGCGCTATTCTACGGCGCATGTTTATCAGAATGCCCTTCTTTCTTTTACCAAGTTTTGTGGAGGGTATAGTGTGTCGTTCAGGCAAGTGACGCGTGAGCGTTTGCGGCGTTATGAGCAGCATCTTTACGAATGTGGCTTGAAGCCAAATACGATTTCTACGTATATGCGTATGCTGCGTAGTGTTTACAACCGTGGGGTAGAGGCGGGGAGTGCGCCTTATGTCCCGTATCTGTTTCGCGATGTTTATACGGGAGTGGACGTACGGCAGAAAAGGGCTTTACCTATGTCGGAGTTGCATAAGCTTCTGTATGACGACCCTCAATCGGAGCGTTTACGTCGTACGCAGTCTATTGCTACCCTGATGTTCCAGTTTTGTGGGATGTCTTTCGCTGATTTGGCGCATCTGGAAAAATCGGCTTTGGACAGTGGTGTGCTGCGCTATAATCGTATCAAAACGAAGACTCCTATCAGTGTTGAGGTATTGGATAGTGCGAAGGAGATGCTGGACCAGCTTCGGAACAGGCAGGAGTCCCGTCCGAATTGCCCGGATTATCTGTTCGGGATTCTTCGCGGTGATAAAAAACGGAAAGATGAGCGTGCTTATCGTGAATATCAGTCTGCTCTCCGGAAGTTCAATTATTGCCTGAAGGGGTTAGCAAAAGCTCTGCACTTGAAATCTCCCGTCACGTCTTATACGCTTCGTCATTCGTGGGCCACTACTGCCAAGTATCGCGGGGTTCCTATCGAGATGATCAGTGAGTCGCTGGGACATAAATCGATCAAGACGACGCAGATTTACCTGAAAGGGTTTGAGTTGAAAGACCGGACGGAAGTGAATCGAAGAATTAATCTTACGTTAAAGAATGTTGTTTAGATTGGATGAAATGATTTAGATAGCTGATATACAGTGTTTATCTGTGTGCGTTACTTCTTAGGTAACGGAATGAATTATGGCGCAAAGATGGACATATTTATGAAAATACGCAAACAAAAATGAAATTATTTTCGGAAAATGAATCAAATGCAGGCATAACTGGCGAATATTGCAATATTCGTGTTATGTCTTTTTTTTATTCTAATTTTTGAAAAACACCTTCACATCTGCTCTATTTCCAAGATAATAGTCATCTTCTCATAGTTTCGTTGAAAAAAGTTCCCTGTTTCGCTTGCCCTCTGTTTGTGAGTTACCTAAGAAGTAACGGAAAAACATGGGGTAAAAAAACATGATTTTAAGAAAAGAGAAATCACTCAATGCTGGGCCTATTTATGGGACAGGGGAAGGCGTAGCACACTCAAAACGCTGGTATGTAGCTTTGGTTCGGATGCACCATGAAAAGAAGGTTTCCGAGCGTTTGGACAAGATGGGAATCGAGAATTTCATTCCTGTTCAACAAGAACTCCACCAATGGAGCGATCGTCGCAAGATGATTACCTCCGTTTTACTTCCGATGATGGTCTTTGTACATGTAGACCCAAAGGAACGTATGGAAGTTCTGAGTTTTTCTACTGTCAGCCGTTACATGGTGATGCGCGGTGAGAGTAGTCCTGCTGTAATTCCTGACGAGCAAATGGCTCGTTTCCGTTTCATGCTTGATTATTCCGCGGAATCAGTTAGCATGAACAGTTCCCCTTTGGCTCGTGGCGAACAGGTTCGTGTGATCAAAGGTCCTCTGACCGGATTAGTTGGTGAACTGGTTAATGTGGATGGTAAAAGTAAGATTGCCGTTCGTTTGAATATGCTGGGGTGTGCATGTGTAGATATGCCTATCGGGTATGTTGAACCTATAAAAACCGTAGTCTGACGAGTCTGGATCATATTTCTATAATGGAATTACAGGATAAAATAATTCATCTTCATAATTTGGCTCATCGTTTACTTCACATCGAATGTTCCGGCAGCTATTTGTATGCCGATGACTTATCCCAGTTAAATAAAGACATCCACGATGAAATGAATGAATTGTATCCCCTGCGTGGCAACACATTGGAAGAAGACGCTTCTTTATGCCTTGCCCTTCTGTTGGGATATAGTGTGAGCATGTATGCCGGTTGGGAAGATGATTTGAAAAGGGATAATATCCTTGCCCGTTCTTTGGAGCTTCTGACAAATCTTCCTCCTTCACCTTTGAAAGATGATTTGCTCGCAGTTTGCAAAGAATATGTGAACATCTAAACTCATGTATTTATAGACAACAAAGAAAGCATTTCAGAATCAATAACAGTAAATGTAAGCACTCACTGTATGGCTCTTGCTTGGTATTTTTTCTCTCCCCCCTTGTATCATAATTTTAAAAGAACAATTTTATGGACATGAGTGAATTTTACAGTGTATTTTGTTCCGTTATCAAATTGATGCTGTCCCTCGGAAGATTTCGATCAATGCATATTGTATATCCGAAAGCGTTGAATACCGTAATTTTATAAAATGGTACTGTGACAACAAGAAACGTATTCGTGAATCTGAGTAGGTGGAGAAATAAAAAAATAGGTTTTACTTTAAACAATTTAATTATTATGAATTTAGAAGAATTTGTGTCTAGATTTGCGGAAGAATTTGAAGATACTCCGCTTGAGCAATTTACACCGGAAACGGAATTTAGAGAGTTAGATGAATGGAGCTCATTGTCAGGTTTATCAGTTATATCTATGATTGATGATGAATTTGATAGAGCTATAACAGGTGCTGAACTTCGTTCTGTATCGACGATAGAAGAACTTTATAATCTTGTCCAATTAAAATAGTCTATGGCTATTTTCGATATTAAGAATGTTAAAATTAGGGGAATATCGGCTTGTGTGCCCCATAGGGTTGAGTACAATAGAGATAGTAAACTTTTAACTCCAGAAGAGTTGGAAAAATATATTGCTACAACTGGAATAGAAAAGCGTCATTGTGCTGTACATGATGGTTCTATTTGTACTTCAGACTTATGTGTGAAAGCTGCTGATAAATTGATTTCTGATTTAGAATGGGATAAGAATGAAATTGATGCGTTGGTGTTTGTCTGTCATACCACAGATTATAAACTTCCAGCTACCGCTTGTTGTATTCAACACCGATTAGGATTACGAGATTCTTGTATGGCTTTTGATATAACATTAGGCTGTTCTGGCTTTGTGTATGGTTTATCTGTTATTGGAAGCTTATTGTCTGGTGGAACTCTTCGTAAGGCTTTACTTTTAGTTGGTAATACACAATCTTTTTATGCATCACCTGAAGACAAGTCATTGGCATTGCTTTTTGGAGATGCTGGAACAGTGACTGCATTTGAATATAATCCAGATAATGCAGATAAATTACAATTAGATTTATGTACAGATGGATCAGGGAAGGATTTTTTAATAGTTCCTGATGGTGGGTGTAGAAATCCATTTACTGTTGAGTCATTAAATATGGAAAATTTTGATGGTGGAATAAAACGTAGTCGTATTCACGAAAAAATGGATGGTCTGGAAGTGTTTTCTTTCAGCTTTACAAGAATTCCTAAAACGATGAGCCGATTTATTGAACACTTTCAGTTGAATGCCAATGAAATAGATTATTTGTGTTTACATCAAGCTAATAAGTATTTGTGTGAGAAAATTCGTAAGAAATTGAACTTTCCAGAATACAAAACTCCTTATAATATTCAAGAATATGGCAATACTAGTGGAGCTACTATTCCTTTGTTAATGGTAACTGAATTAAAGAAAGAATTAACATCAAGACCTTTAAAGTTACTCTGTTCTGGTTTTGGAGTGGGGTTATCTTGGGGAGTTGCATATCTTACAACGAATAATATTGTGGTTTCAGATTTACAGGAAATTTAAAAGATGGAAAATAGTCAACTTTCTAATTACATAAAATTACCACAACTCTATTGGGAAGAACAGACTCTCTTTAGAGAAGTTTTAATGAAACGTAGGAGTATTCGTTTTTTTCAATCTACTGAAATAAGTATTCAAGAAGTTTCCAATATTTTATGGTCAGCTAATGGCGTTTCTGATACACAAGAAACGAGTGAAGGAAAACTTTACTTTAAAACTGCTCCTTCAGCAAGTAATCATCAGGAAATAGAAATTTATGTTTTTGATAAAAATGGAGTTTATTTTTATAATTCTGAACTTCATATATTGCAGATAGTTAAAACTGGAGATAATCGTAGCATATTAGGTAAACTTCCTTTTTTTCGTAAAGCACCGATTAGTTTCTGTTTAGTTGCTAATATGAATAAAATGGTTAGATATAACAAAGATGAATTTCGCATTAATCTTTACTCTGCTATGGATACTGGCTATGTTAGTCAGAATATTTACTTATATTGTGCAGCAAGGAAACTAGCAACAGTTGCTTGTGGCATGATTAACCGTAGTGAAATAGGAGAGTTTCTATGTTTACAAAATGCGAAAGTAATGTTGGTTCATCCGGTAGGTTTTAAAAAATATATGTAAATGCTAGTTGATTATAATCCTTTTTCTTTAGTTGATAAAACAATATTGATAACCGGTTCATCTTCTGGAATTGGTGAAACTATTGCTGTAGAATGTTCGAAAATGGGGGCAAATGTAATAGTAACAGGGAGAAATAAAGAGAGATTATGCAATACTTTTGGTAATTTACAACAAAGTGGTTGTCATAAAATGATTCCGGCTGATTTATCTAATGCGGAGAAGTTAGATACACTGGTAGAACAATCCCCTATTTTGGATGGAATAGTGTTATGTGCTGGTTTGGTTAAGACTGTTCCAATCAAATATATATCTGATGAAGCTATCAATGAAATCTTTGAGATAAATATCCTGTCATCAATACGTTTGATTAAGAAATTATTAAAAGCAAAAAAGATAGCAAAGGATTCTTCAATTGTATTCATATCTTCAGTGAGTACTTCTCATATAAAGATGGGAAATTCATTGTATTCTGCAACAAAGGGAGCTGTGAATTCTTTTATGAAAGCTATGGCATTGGAAGGTGCAAAACAAAGGATACGTTCAAATTCAATCCAACCGGGTTTTATTCCGACGCAGATAATGTCTAAAGGAGTAGTGTCTGAAGATCAACTACAAGAATATATAAGTAAATATCCTCTAGGAGTGGGTAAAACAACTGATATATCAAATTTGTGTATTTATTTGTTGTCTGATGCTTCAAGATGGATGACAGGAAGTGTTTTAACGATTGATGGCGGATTAACCTTGCAATAACGTATGTATGTCAAGTCTATTTTAAATATGCCTTTTAATTCTGTCTGTTATTTGGTAAGTGATAAATCTCACTGTATCGCAATTGATCCGGCAATGGAAGATATGTTTGCTATAAACAATTATTTGGATAATAAAAATCTTACATTAGACTATATTTTATTAACTCATGAGCATTATGATCATATTGCTGCCATAGATCAGTTGCGATTGGAATATAAAGATGTACAATTGATATGCCATGAATGTTGTAATGAAGGAATGCAATTGCCAGAAAGAAATTTATCAAAATACATGGATGTAACTAATTGTACTTCTTTTGTTCCGATGCCTGCTAATAAAATGTGGTATGGAGATTCAGGTGAAGATTATTTAAAAACTCAAATCTATTGGTTTCATACTCCCGGTCATACTAAAGGCTCTGTTTGTATACTGATAGAAGATTGGTTATTTACAGGTGATACGATAATTCCAGGCGTGAAAACTTATACAAAGTTTCCTGGCGGCTCAAAAAAAGATTTATTGTGTAGTTTTAATCGATTGAATACTTTTCTTGATAATCGAGTTGTCACAGTTCTTCCCGGTCATTTGACCGGATATACCGGTAACATAAAATATATGCTTGATGAATGTAGGTGATCATTACAGTGAAGAGATTGTCTTTTCTTTTGAGAAACTGAAACAGTTTTGTGAATTGATAGAAGATTTTAATCCTATTCATACAGATTGGGAATACGCTTCAAATACAGAGTTTGGCAAGCCAATAGTTCATGGTATGTACGCAGCCTCTTTGTTTTCAAAGGTTTTAGGAAGTACTTTTCCTGGTCCGGGAACAATTAATATTGAGAGACGCCTAAAATTTCTTCGTCCTATATTAATTGATGAAAAGTATCGTATGGATTTTGTTATCGACCATATTGACAATGAATTGAATTTAGTTAAGATTGGATGTAAATTGGTGAATGTTTCTACAGGAAAAGCTTCGATTTGTTGTGATACTTTGGTGAAATGTATTCAAAACTAGCGGATTATGGCTTATTGGAAAATTAGTAATTGTGAATTGAGAGGAGTAGCAGCTTGTGTTCCACGTAATACAGTAAATACAAGTGGAATGTCAGTTTTTACTTCCGATGAAGCTGAGAAATTTATTGAAAGTGTTAAGATTCGTCAGCGTAGAATAGCTGTGGGTGGAATATGTGCTTCGGATTTATGTCATGAAGCAGCGGTCAGATTGATAGACGAACTGAAATGGAATAAAAATGAAATTGATGCTTTAATATTTGTATCAATAACCGCTGATTATCGCTCTCCTGCAACTTCTTGCATTTTGCAAGAGCGTTTGGGATTGCCTAATTCCTGCTTTACGCTTGATATCTCATTAGCATGTTGCGGCTATTTGCATGGAGTTACGGTTTTATCGAATATGATGTCGATGGGAAATATAAGAAAAGCACTTTTATTGGTTGGAGATACATGCTCCTTGATGTCTTCACCGGAAGATAAAAGCCGCTTTCCAATTTTTGGTGATGCCGGAACGGCTTCTGCTTTTGAATATATTCAGGGCTGTTCTCCTATATTTAGTCTATCTTACACGAACGGTGCGGGATATGATGCTATTATTACTCCACATAGTGGTTTTAGGCATCCGATAACTCCCGAATCATTTATAATGCAAGAGGTGGGCGATGGAATAAGGCGTGCTCCAGTCCATGCTATATTGGACGGATTAGAAGTCTTCTCATTTGCAATCTCTTGTGCTCCGAAAGTGATAAAGGAATTAATGGAAAAAATGAATAAAGACATACAGCGGGATATTGATTATGTTTTGTTGCATCAAGCAAATTGGTTGATAAATGAAAAAATACGAAAGAAATTGAAGTTGAGCGAGGAACAGGTGCCTTCAAATCTTGATAATTTTGGGAATACTAGTTGTGCCGCATTACCTTTGTTGATGGTAACAAATCTCCAAAAAGAACTAAGATATTCTCCTCAAAGATTACTTTTATCTGCATTCGGTGTAGGGTTGACATGGGGTGCAATATCTTTGGAAACAAGTGGCTTAGTTATACCTGATTTAGTTGAAATCTAAGAATGATTGATATATTATCCAAAGAGCAATGTACTGGTTGTAGCGTCTGTGTGGATGTTTGTCCTGTGCGTGCCATATCCATTCATTCGGATTCAGAAGGATTCGGATATCCGAAAATTGATATGGGGACTTGCATCCGTTGCAACTTATGTGAAAAAAAATGTCCGGTCATTTATGCTGAAAAATTGAAAAAAAATGATTATGTCGACCCGATATGTTATGCCGGTTATAGTAAAAATCCAGAAATTCGTTTTGAAAGTACTTCAGGGGGAGCATTCTCAACTTTAGCGTTGCAAATGTACCGTGAAGGTGGTTATGTAGGAGGAGCAGTATATGATAGTAAATATTTTGTTCGGCATTATATATCTGGAGATAAAAAAGAACTTCCACGATTGCGTAGTTCTAAATATTCCCAAAGTGATACTGTAGGATTTTATAATGAGGTCGTACATCTTTTGGATGCGGGCAGCAAGGTACTAGTTTGCGGTACTCCTTGTCAAATGGCAGGATTACGTTCTTTTTTACGAAAGGATTATGAGAATTTAATTATTGTAGATTTTATTTGTCTGAGTGTTGCATCTCCTAAAGTGCAGCGGCTATATCTGGATTATTTGGAACAAGAACACCAATCATCTATAATCGAATTGAAATATAAGGCGAAGGATATTGGTTGGCATAATTTGAGCAAACGTATTCGTTTTGCCAATGGTAAAACAGTATATGGTAAAAAAGGCGTTGATCACTTAAGTCGTACATTTCATAATCATTTATCTGCCCGGCCTTGTTGTTTCAATTGTAAATTCAGAGGATTTCCTCGGGTAGCAGATATTACATTGGGTGATTTTTGGGGAGTAGATAAATTGAAGCCGCATTTAGATAATAATTGTGGAACATCAGCTATATTGCTTAATTCTAAAAAAGGGGAATTCTTTTTTAGAAATGTTGCTTCTCGAATGGTGCTGGAGGGTATACATGTCAACGATGTAATTTTAGGAAATAAAGCCTTGCTGAAATCTTTACCTGTTCCGGGGAAGCGTGCTGAATTTATGGCTTCACTTGACAAGGAGCCCTTTGATGAATTGGTAGACAGGTTGATACCTATCGCTTCTAAGAAAGGATTCAAGCAATGGTGTTATCAGAGTTTTAAGAATATTCATCGTATTGTGAAGGCTACCTCTTTGCATCCTAAGCCGCTATTTCAGTTTTTGAAATATAATTTTTTCTCTTCGAATATCAAAACTTCATGGGGGAAGGGCGCTCTGATATTTCCTCATCGCTATTGTGTGATTCAAATCCATAAAAAGGCAAAAATAGAATTGGATGGATATGTTATATTAGGAGAAAAAACAATTTCCGGTTCTAAATTAGAAACGCGTTTCTATATGTGCGAGAATAGCTGTTTGTATGTAAAAAAACGATTTCGCATTATGTATGGCGGAAATATAGAAATATTTAAAAATGCGCATTTAATAGTTGATTGGTGCGGCGGTAATGTAAATAATACAATTATTTGTGGTGATAAAATAGAACTAGGTTATCAAGTTGCATTGGGACGGGATGTTGTAATCCGTGATAATAATGGCGGACATAACATTGCTCTGGAGGGGTATAAGAACTCTCATCCGGTAAAAATAGGGGCACATGTTTGGTTATGTTCCGGCTGTCAGATCATGCCCGGTTGTCATATTCAGGATGGTGCGATTATAGGGGCGAACTCTGTAGTCTCGGGCAAAGTAAAGGCACATACATTAGTAACTGGTAATCCGGTTCGTGTGGTAGATAATGATGTTTTTTGGAATTTGTAGGCAGTGGTAGACAATCGTCGAATAGCAAAGAATACTATGCTTCTGTACATAAGAATGTTTTGTGTCTTATGTATCAATTTATATTTATCACGTGTTATATTATCTACTCTCGGAGTAGTTGATTATGGAATTTATAACGTTATTGCTGGTGTTGTATCTATGTTCTCATTCTTGACAGGATCAGTAGGGGGCGCTGCGTCAAGATATCTTTCCATTGAAATTGGACTAAAGAATGCAGATGGGGTTAGACGTAATTTTTCTTCTTTACTTTTGATTTTTATTGTTTTTGGTTTTACTATTATTCTGTTGGGTGAAACAGCCGGATTATGGTTTGTGGAAAATAAACTGATTATTCCTACAGAACGAATGGAGGCTGCCGGGTGGCTATATCAACTTACTATTGCAGGAGCTTTTGTGTCCATGTTACAAGTCCCTTACACTGCTATACTTATTGCTTATGAGAAAATGTCGGTATATGCATATATCGGAATATTTGATGTTTTATTAAAATTACTGTTTGTCTATTTGTTAGGTGTTATTGATTTTGATAAATTGATTTTATGGGGTACTTTCCTAACATTCGGCTCATTAAATGTGTTGTTGATATATTTTGTATATGTAAGAAGAAAATATCCGGAATCAAGATTCAAATTTTCTAAAAAAGAGGGGAATTATCGTGAATTACTAACTTATTCAGGGTGGGATCTATTGGGATGTCTATCTGTTGTAGCGCAGGGACAAGGTATTAACATGGTTCTAAATATTTTTTTTGGTCCTATTGTTAACGCTGCCCGTGGAATTGCTTATCAGGTAGAGAGCGCAATTAATCAATTTACTAATAATTTCCTGACGGCTGTAAAACCGCAAATATTTAAAGCTTATGCGGTAGGAGATATTGCTGGTATGATGAAACTTGTTGTTTTTTCAACAAAAATGTCTTTTATCTTAATGTATATGTTGACTTTACCTTTGTTGTTAGAACTACCTTATGTTTTAAACTTATGGTTAGGACATTATCCTGAATATACAGTTACTTTTACTTCATTGGTTCTTATTAATAATTTGTTGGTAGTTCTTCGAACTCCTCGTGGAATTATATATCATGCAATGAATAAAATCAAGTATACATCTACTTTGTTTGGTGTTTTATATTGTATGGCGTTACCTGTTAGTTATGGATTGTGCAAAATAGGTTATCCTCCATATATTGTCTTTTTCTCCATTATATTTATTAATGTGTTATCTGAAGTAATGGGATTAGTGGTTATGAAGCATTACATTGGATATTCAATAAGAAAATATTTTTTCGAAGTAGATTTTCGTTGCTTTTTACTTGTTTTATTTTCAACCTATCCTCTTTGGTATATCCATGAGATTTTAAATAATAGTTTTTTGTACTTATTAATTAATGTAGTCCTCTCTGTTTCTATTATATCTTTTATATCTTATTGGATTTGTTTGTCGAAAAATGAAAAAGAGAAAACGGTTTTACTTATTAAACATGGATTATTATATATTAAGAAACGGGTATGAACTCCCAAAGTTTTCATTTGGAATGTCTTTTATTAAAGATAGACAATCTTATAAAGGGTATTGTCAGATAGTGGATGCGGCTTTGGATGGAGGATTTCGCTGGTTTGATTGCGCACGAGATTATGGGAATGAACCTTATGTAGGTAAAGCAATAAGAGATATTTGTATTAAAAAAGGATTAAAACGTAATGATGTATATTTGACCACTAAGGTTGGTAATAGCCAGCAAGTACAAAAAGATATGGAGCGTGAGCTGTTTGTATCTTTAAAGGATCTTCAAACTGACTATATTGATTTATGGATGTTGCATTGGCCGTATCCTGATTATTTTATAGATAATTGGAAGCAAATGATCGGTATTTATAAACAGGGATTGGTTAAAGCAATAGGAATATGTAATATGAATAGCTTATATTTGAATAAATTAATTTCCTCAGATGTTGAAATTTTACCCTTAGTTATTCAGAATGAGATACATCCATTAATACAGATTATGAGTTTCAGACAGATTGTTCTAAATACGATATTTTATTTGAAGCTCATACCGCATGTGGTAGTATGATAGACAAGATTACTCAAAATAAGTTATTGATAGAGTTGAGTAGAAAATATAGAAAAACAATATCTCAAATAATTCTTCGTTGGCATAATCAACAAGGAAGGGTACCTGTAACTCGATCAAAGAATACTTCACGATGTATATCTATGCTTGATTTATTTGATTTTGAGCTGAGCCAAGAAGAAATGGCAAAAATAGCTTACTTAAATGAAGATTATTGTCTTATTCCTAAATCTGTATTTTGTATAGGCTATTAAAGATGAAAAAAAGACTTTATATTTTAGTTGTATCTGTCACGTGTGTCCTATTGATTTTTTCTTTGATAGCTTATTTGGCAGATAAAATAGAGGTTGTTTATTCAGTTTGGATAGGATCTTTTATTATTAGTTTTATTATTGCTTTTATATTGTTATTGAACAAACTGGTGAAATTGACTCCAATGTATAGATTATTATTTGCTAATACATATATGGTGTTTAATAATAATCCTAATAATAGGGCGGATATGGTACGAAATTATAAGATAGTTTCATTAGGTTCAAATAATGCTTTATATGCATTTCATTTTCAAGATATACTAGGCGCTAATTGGTCGACAGGATTGCAAACTACAGCAGAGAGTTCTCTGATTTTTATGAAATACCATTCTTATCTACAGAATCATGGTGTTATTATATTAACATTGTGCCCGTTAGGAACTTTATCTAATGAGGGACTTCCACCATGGCATCGGGCTAAATACGTTTCTTTTTTACCAGAAGTTTCAGCACGAAAGGATACTTTATTTGTACGATATCCGATTATTATGGATATAAAATTCTCTTTAATTGCATTGTTGAAGGCGTTATTGAGTTTTCCGAGTGAAAATCCTATTACTATAGGAGTACAAATGATGGATAAGCGACAATTACAGATAGATGCTCAGCGTAGGGTAGATGGCTGGAAAAAACAATTTGGTATTATTGACATGGAATCTCCTTTATCTGCTGCATTATTAAAGAGGCAAAAAATAGTTCTTGATAGATATAATGAACTGATTAAATTTATCAAGGAAAGGGGGTATAAGCCAATATTCGTAATGCCTCCTGTAACATTAGAATTATCTTCTTATTTTTCGGATACTTTTTTTGAAAATTATATTTATTCATTTACCAACCAATTCCCAGAAATTCCTTTTCTGAATTATTTTAGAGAGATGGAGTTTACAGATCCCGAATTATATTTAAATTCTTTTTATTTGAATTTACAAGGAAGAAAGAAGTTCACACGTAAAGTACTTGAAGATTTGGAATTAATAAATACCATCCAATAAATAATTCTAGAACTTGACTATACTATGCGAATTTATGTTATAACTCAATCTTTTTAACCAAATGAAAATAGGAATCCTTACACAACCACTTCGCTCAAATTATGGTGGATTACTTCAAACCTATGCTTTGCAGGAGATACTTAAACGAATGGGGTGTGAACCTTGGATTATACAGCGTGAGAAAATGGGTGGGGAGGTAACTGTCCTCATGCAAAAAGCTAAAGAAATTATTTGGCATTTAATAGGGCGTGAGTATGTGGCGTATAATGCAAATTTATTGGCATATCTACAACAGTACACTGATAAGTTTGTGGAACGGCATATCTACCCCAAAACAAGTAAGATTAATTCGACACATAAACTTAAAACTGTAGTTTCTGAACTGGGCATTAAGGGATATATTGTAGGTAGTGATCAAGTATGGCGTCCTTCTTATTCTCCATGTATAACTAATTATTTTTTGGATTTTGTAAATAGTCAAGAGGATATAAAGAGAATAGCTTATGCTGCTTCATTTGGAACAGATGTTTGGGAATTTTCTAAGTCAAAAGGTCTGAAGTGTGCAAAATTGGCTAAAATGTTTGATGCAATTTCTGTGCGGGAATATTCTGGTATAGAAATGTGTAATAGATACTTAGGCGTTCATGCAGTACAGGTCCTCGATCCTGCAATGTTGCTTGAAAGTACCGATTATGTAAAAATAGTTAGGGAAGCAGGTGAATCTCAAAGTCGTGGAAATTTATTCTACTATTTCCTTGATAAAACGCAAGAAAAGGAGAATGTCGTATCTCATTTTGCGTCAATGTTATCTTTAATTCCTTTTTCTACGATGCCAACTAAAATATCGACTTATGAAAATCTTAGAAAATGTCCGGAAGAATGTGTATATCCTCCTGTTACTAAATGGTTACGTTCTTTTATGGATGCTGAAATGGTTATAACTGACAGCTTTCATGGCTGTGTATTTTCTATTATTTTCAATAAACCATTTTGGGTAATAGGAAATCATCAACGCGGAATGGTAAGATTCTATTCACTTTTAGAGTTGTTTGGTCTTGAAGATCGATTGATAGATATTGAGCAAATTCATGATATAGAATCTTCAACGATGATCGATTGGTCGTGTGTAAACGCAAGGAGGAGTGACTTAAAAATAAAATCGCTTGAGTTTATAAGAAAGGCAATACGAATTAATTGATTTTTAATTACGAATAAATAAAAAAATGGAAAATTTGCCGTTGATCTCTATTATTATACCGGTTTATAATACGGGTAAATTTTTGAATAGATGCTTAGATAGTTGTATTTCTCAAAAATATGAAAATATTGAAATTATAGCAGTTAATGATGGAAGCACAGATAACAGCTTAGATATTTTGTCGAATTATGCTAAAATGGATAAAAGGTTTCATGTTATAGATAAGGAAAATGAAGGATTGATCTTAACTAGGAAACGTGGAGTAGTCGAATCTAATGGCGAATATATCTTTTTTTTAGATAGTGATGATTGTATCCCTGATAATTCTATTGATATTCTTTATTCTTTTTCTTGTAAGAATAATGCGGATGTGGTCGTAGGAGGAATGTGTTATTTCTGGGATAATGGGAAACGAATAATAAAGAATAATTATAACCCTATCGGAAACTCGGAAATAGAATTATATGCTTCTTTGATGCTGGGAAAAATAGGAGGAAATATAGCTGGCACTTTGATAAGAAAAGAAATACTTACTGGAATAGATTTTTTATCAATGTTGATAATAGGAGAAGATTTATCGGTACAAATGCAATTGAGAGAACATACGAGGAACATATATTATATTCCTAATGTGATTTATTTATATTATCAGAATACATCGTCAATAATGCATAAACAATCAGATAAAATATTGAGATCACATATAGGCTTTTGTAAGTGGCAGATTAAGTATGTGAACTCTTTATTTATTGGAAAAGAGCCTTTGATTCAAGATGCTTTAGCTTATAGTGTCTTAAATGGTTTATTTGCATTTATATTTAATGGTGGATGCCAAAAGGAATATTCTGATTATATTGAGATGGTGAATTCTACTTACCTGAACAATAAATTTGCTGCAAATAATTTGCCTGCTTACATTTATATTTTGCTTCGCTTAAATAAGATATCATCTTTTTGTGGGACCTTTTTAATTCGAAGTATGCATCACTTAAGAGTTATAATAAAAAGATAGATTATGCCCAAAGTCTCAGTATTGATTCCTGTGTACGGTGTTGAAAAATATATTCGTAGATGTGCTGTTTCTTTATTTGAACAGACTCTAGAGGAAGTAGAATATATTTTTGTTGATGATTGTAGTGAGGATAAAAGTATTAGTGTTTTGGAGGAAACTATCGAGAGGTTTCCGAATAGCTATGCAAAAGTGAAAATTTTGCATCATTCAGAGAACCGTGGTTCTGCTGCAGCTAGAAATACGGCTTTGAATATGGCTACAGGTGAATATATTATTGTTATTGACAGCGATGATTTTATAGAATCTACTATGTTGGAAGATTTGTATAATAGCGCTATAGATGATATGGCGGATATAGTAGTTTCTGATTATTGGGTTGATTTTAAAGATAGAACTGTCTATAAGAAGCAGAAAGCTCCAACAACAGGTTATGAATGTTTAAAGGCTTTATTAAGAGGAGAATTGCATGCTTCGACTTCAAATAAATTAGTTGCTAGAAAATTGTTTATTGATAATAATATATTTCATTATGAGGGGCTTAATTTTAGTGAAGATATGTCTGTATTGTTTCGTCTGTTTTATTATGCCAGGAAAGTTTCTTACTTACCACATGCTTACCTGCATTATGTACAATACAATACGTTTTCTTACACAACGACAATTTCAGAAAACTCTCGTAAGAATATTATAAGATTGGTTGATATAGTTGAAACGTTTTTTCAGGTTAATAAAATACAAGATAATGATTTGTGGCGGGATATTGATTATTATAAATTATCAGTTAAATCTATTTTGTTAGTTTCTTGTAGTAAAGAAGAAAGAGGACAATATTGTAATATTTATAATGATTCTGTTCAATATTTGTGTCAACATCCAACATTGCCATTCCATTATAAATGCATTGTTTTATTGGCATCTAAAAATAAAATATCACTATTAAATCAGCTACTTGGCATTTTTGCTTTAATGAAAAGACTTCTGAAATGAGAGAACTTAATTTTCGTATATTCATCATTTTATTTTTTATGTCTCCATTATTAAGCTTTCCTTTAATAATGTATTATATTTATTTGCAAAGAAAATATGCATATACCTTTTTAGCTCTGTTTTTGGGCTTTGTCGCCCTATTATATGCTCCTACACATGATTTGTTTCGCCATAATTTATTATATTACGATTTTGCGGGAGAATCAATATCAGGAATAGTATTTAGGCAAGATGTATTGCTGTATACATTAATCGCTTGGTTTGCTAAGTGGAATATCAATTTTGAAATTATTAGATTTCTGTTCGTCTTTTTTTCATATCAAATGTATTTCTCTTTATTCTATTCTATACAAAGAAAAAACACTTCTTTGAATAATAAAAGGATAAGTTTTTTATTGTTTTTACTTTTATTATTTTCTATACGCTTTTTTGTGATATGTTGTGGGCTACGGCAAGGATTTGCAACGGCTCTGACTTTCTTTGGGGCCTATAAATTATTAGTGGAAAATCAGAAAAAAGGTTATGTTTTTTTGTTTTTAGCTCCTCTCACGCATTTATCCTTAATAATCCCTGTTGCAGGAGCATTGATAGTAAAGTATGTACGTCTCAATTTTAAATTAGGGATATTTATTGCCATTGTTTCATACGTTATAAGTATGACATTTATGGATTATTTCTCTTCTTTTTTAGGTGGAGATATTGGAAAAACAATTGAATTATATACTTCGGGATATTGGGGAACTTCTGGAGAAGCAGAAGGTCAGATTTCGTTAAAAGGTAGGATAGCACTATATATCAATCAACTTCAGATGTTACCATTTATTTATTTGATGTATAAAATAAAAGGGAAAAACTCGTATTTTTCATTTATCGTTTTTTGTTTTATATTATGTTCCTTAACCTTACCTTATTTTGCTATTATTGATCGTATGATTATGCTTTTTATGAATTTATCTATCTTCTTTTTCTTACAGATATTTAATGGAAGTAGGTTGCATTTATTAATAGGCAGGATTGCGTTGATATTAGTCGCAACTTTCTTTTTTATTAGTTTATATGCCGAAAGGTATACTATATATTTAAGTCGGGAATATAAGTTGCTGGCTCCTGTTCCTTATATAATGATGAATAATTATAGTGAGCAGTGGCTTTGGGATAACGTAAAGAATTGGAAGAAATAAAGAAATGTTGTGATGAAGTAAGATACTGTTTCTTTATAGATATCAGATAAAATATAATGAGAGCCTTATTTATTGTTCCTTCATTGAAAAATGCAGGTCCTGTTATTGTTGTCTATGATTTGGTCCATTTATTGATAAAGCGTGGGCATAAATGTTGTGTTTGCTATTTTGATAAAGTAGAAGAACTTAGTTTTAATTGTGATGTCGTACAGATTTCGATGAGACAAAAGATAAACTTTAGCGATTATGATATTGTACATACACATGGTTATCGTCCTCAGCTTTATGTTTTCTTGTATAAATCATGGAATAAGAATAGTACAAGGTTTGTAACTACAATGCATAATTATTTGTTTAGTGACTTTGGCTATACTTATGGAAAAATCAGAGGGCTAATTTATGGTACATTATATCTCTTAGTGAATTTACGAGCTGATAAAATAGTCGCTTTAAGTAAGGACGCACAGCATTATTACTCAAGATTTTTGCCTTCTTGTAAATTGACTTATGCTTATAATACACGAGTTTGTGATTTTTCGAAAAAATTGTCCACAGAGGAAGAACGTGAATTGTTAGCCTTCCGGGGCGAAAGCGCACGGCTGGTCGGGACCAGCTGTGCGCTTTCGCCCCTGAAGGGCTTGGATTTGATAATCCAAGCCCTTCAGGAACTTCCACAAACAAAATTTTGTATTATTGGGGATGGTAAAATAAAAAATGATTTAATACAACTATCTGTAAAACTAAAAGTTAGTGACCGTGTGCTTTTTCTAGGTTATAAGAATGATGCCTATAAATATTTACCTTATTTCGATGCTTATGTTATCCCTAGTCATAGTGAAGGTTTTCCTTTGGCAATGCTTGAAGCGGCAGCATATGGAAAACCGATTATTGCATCTAATCTGAATGTGTTCAAAGAAATATTTACTGATGACGAAATCTCAATGTTTGATTTGAACGATGAGAAAAGTGTACCAAATGCAATAGAACGTGCTTTCTTGGAAAAAGAGAAATTATCCCGTAATGCTAAGCTAAAATATGAAAATGTTTATTCTCCCGACAATTTTGTCGGTCGGTATCTAGCTATATATACTAAGCTCCTTCTCGAATAAAGTCTGATTTATATAATGGAAAAATTTAGTGTGTTGATGTCTGTTTACGCACGTGAGCAGAGTGCTTATTTAAAAGAAGCACTTCGTAGCGTGTTTGAACAAACTGTGCCGCCTTCTGAGGTGGTGTTGGTAAAAGATGGTCCCTTGACTACAGAATTGGAAGCTGTTATTGCAAGTTTTGCGGGGCGTTATAAGAGTTTGAAAATTGTTGCTTTGACCCAAAATATGGGATTGGGCAATGCGCTTAATGTCGGTTTATCTGCATGTACCTATAGACTGGTGGCGCGCATGGATAGTGATGATTTGTCTTTGCCGGGACGATTTGAAGCTCAATTGCGTGTATTTGATGAATATCCGGATGTTTCAGTAGTTGGAGGATGGATTTCAGAATTTGACAAGGACCCTAAAGATATTATTTCATATCGAAAGCTGCCGCAAACCGATAGAGAGCTTAAACTAATTTGTCAGTTGAAAAATCCATTGAATCATATGACGGTGATGTTTAGTAAAAAAGACGTTCTTAATGCAGGAGGATACCAGCATTTTTACTTGTTTGAGGACTACTGGTTGTGGGTAAGAATGATAAAAAATGGAGTGAAATTATATAATGTGCAGGAGGTTTTGGTCAATGTACGAGGTGGAACAGCTATGGCTGCAAGACGTGGGGGGTGGAAATATGCAAAGAGTGAAATACGGTTTCAATGGAAAATCTTACAAATGGGATTAATCAGTTTGCATATATTTTTAAGAAATGTTTGTGTTCGTTTTTCTATTCGTATGATACCAAATGGTTTGAGATGTTTGGTTTATGAAAAGGTATTAAGGTAATTCTATCAATTTAAATATTTTATGGGGTATAGTGAAGAGTTCATTCCGGATGGGATGAACGGTTTTGAACGTAATGTAAAGCGGGTGGGAGATTGTATTATTGCAGGAGTTTTGTTATTGATATTCTTCCCATTGTTTTTAATTTGTTATCTGGCAGTGAAGCGTGAAGATGGTGGTCCGGCTATTTTCAAACAAGAGCGTATCGGACGTTTTGGTCGTCCGTTTTATATCTATAAGTTTCGTAGTATGCGGCTGGACGCTGAATCTATGGGGCCTCAGTTATATAAAGGCGGAAGAGATCCACGATTAACTAAAGTTGGGAAGTTTTTGCGGGAACATCATTTGGATGAATTGCCGCAACTTTGGAATGTGTTTTGTGGGCAGATGGCCTTTATTGGTCCCCGCCCGGAACGCAAGTTTTATATTGATCAGATAATGGAGCGTGACTCACGTTACCGATTTCTATATCAGATCCGTCCGGGAGTAACTTCGTATGCTACTCTTTATAATGGTTATACTGATACGATAGAAAAGATGTTGCGTCGCCTGCGTTATGACTTGTTTTATCTGCAACATCGTTCATGGTTGTTTGACTTTAAAATATTAATAAAAACTTTTGTCTATATAGTTTTTGGTAAGAAGTTCTAATAATAACAGTAAAAGTAATATGAATAAATCCTTTTTAATCGTGTTGCTGGCTTTTGCATTGGTCAGCTGTCAGTCTTATAAAAAAGTGCCTTATCTGCAGGATGCCGAGGTGGTGTTGTATGGAGTTCAGAATGAACAGCTGTATGATGCAAAGATCATGCCTAAAGACTTGTTGACCATTGTGGTGTCATGTACGAGTCCTGAGTTAGCCGCACCTTTCAATTTGACAGTTGCTACACAAGGTAATATTGCTTCGAATTACACTACTACTCAGCCGGTTCTACAACAATATTTGGTTGATAACGAAGGTAAGATTAACTTCCCGGTCTTGGGTGAATTGCATGTGGGAGGATTAACCAAGAAGGGCACTGAACAAATGATTGTAGAGAAACTGAAGCCTTATATAAAGGAAACTCCTATTGTAACCGTACGAATGGTGAATTATAAAATTTCAGTTATTGGAGAAGTCGCCCGCCCCGGTACCTTTACTATCTCGAACGAAAAAGTGAACTTGCTGGAAGCATTGGCCATGGCAGGTGATATGACTGTATATGGATTGCGTAATGACATAAAATTAATAAGAGAGGACGCTAACGGTAAACAGGAGATTATTCCGTTGGACTTAAATAAGGCTGAGACAATCCTTTCTCCCTATTATTGGCTGCAACAGAATGATATAGTCTATGTAACACCTAACAAAGCTAAAGCACGTAACTCTGATATCGGAAGTAGTACTAGTTTGTGGTTCTCTGCCACCTCTATTTTGATATCCATTGCCAGTCTATTATATAATATCTTAAGATAACATTCGTAACAATGAAAGAGGAACTAACAAACGAAAAACTGCGCGAAGCAGATGATAAAGAAATAGATATTCAGGAATTGCTTTTTAAATATCTGATTCACTGGCCTTGGTTTGTAGGGGCAGTGATAGTATGTTTGATTTCTGCTTATATTTACTTATATGTTGCTACTCCTGTATATAACATTTCTGCTACAGTCCTGATCAAAGATGATAAGAAAGGAGGAAGTTCAAACAATGTAGCCGGATTGGATGAATTGGGGCTTAGTGGATTGATCACTTCTTCGCAAAGTATAGACAATGAAATAGAAGTGTTGCGTTCTAAAACTCTGGTGAAAGAAGTAGTCAACTACTTAAATTTATATGTTACTTACCAGGATGACGATCAAATTCCTTCGAAAGAGTTGTATAAGACATCTCCTGTACAGGTTAATATGACTCCACAAGAAGCGGAAAAATTGAAAACAAAGGTCGTTATTGAAATGGTACTGCACCCACAAGGAAGTTTGGATGTAAATGTGAAAATGGAGGATAAAGAAATTCAAAAGCATTTTGAAAAACTGCCTGCCATCCTTCCTACTAATCAGGGAACACTTTCTTTCTTTCAGACTACGGATTCTATATCTTCGAAGAAAAATGAAGAAGTGGGTTCTCCTGTTCAAGATATGCGACATATCACAGCTACCATTAGCCAGCCTATGAATGTAGCCAGAAGATATTGCGAGAATCTATCTATTGAACCTACCTCGAAGACTACCTCTGTAGTAACGGTCTCTTTAAAAAACTCCAGTTTGCAGCGCGGGCAGGATTTTATCAACCAGCTGCTCGAGATGTACAATCGTAATACCAACAATGACAAGAATGAAATAGCGCAGAAAACGGCTGAGTTTATCGATGAGCGAATTGGCATTATTTCAAAAGAGCTGGGAAGTACGGAAGCGGATCTGGAGACTTTTAAACGTGATGCGGGAATCACAGATTTGAGTAGTGATGCACAGATCGCTCTGACCGGTAATGCTGAATATGAAAAGAAACAGGTTGAAAATCGTACGCAAATTAGCTTAGTGGAAGATTTGAAGAAATATTTAGGTCATAATGAATATGAGATATTGCCCAGCAATGTTGGTCTGAAAGATATTACTCTTGCCGCACAGATTGACCGATACAATGAAATGCTTATTGAACGTAAACGCCTGCTTCGTACTTCCACCGAGAATAATCCGGCCATCATCAATCTGGATACCAGTATTCGTGCCACGAAAGCGAATGTTCAGGCTACTTTGGAAGGTACATTACAAGGATTGTTTATCACTAAAGCTGATCTTGATCGGGAAGCCAAACGTTATATGCGTCGTATCAGTGATGCTCCGGGGCAAGAGCGTCAGTATGTGAGTATAGCCCGTCAGCAGGAAATAAAGGCGGGATTGTACTTGATGTTGTTGCAAAAGCGTGAGGAAAATGCCATTATGCTGGCTGCTACTGCGAACAATGCGAAGATTATAGATGATGCTATCGCCGATGTTATTCCTGTATCTCCTAAACGAAGCATTATTTATTTGGCTGCATTGTGTTTAGGTATTGCGATACCTGTTGTTGTTATTTATATGATTGATCTGACGAAGTTCAAGATCGAAGGTCGTGCTGATGTGGAAAAACTGACTAGTGTTCCGATTGCGGGGGATATCCCTTTGACGGATGAAAAGAATACAAAGGAGGGTTCTATTGCTGTATTCGAGAATCAGAATAACCTGATGAGCGAAACTTTCCGTAACATTCGAACGAATATCCAGTTTATGCTTCAGAATAATAAGAAAGTAATCCTCGTGACTTCAACAGTGAGTGGTGAAGGTAAATCGTTCACTTCGGCCAACTTGGCTATCAGTCTTTCTTTATTGGGAAAGAAGGTGGTGATTGTAGGTCTTGATATTCGCAAACCGGGACTGAATAAAGTTTTTAATCTTTCGAGCAAGGAGAAGGGGATTACTCAATATCTGGCAAATCCGGAAATGGACTTGATGAGTTTGGTACAGTTATCTGATGTGAATAGGAATCTGTATATTCTTCCGGGTGGAACCGTTCCTCCCAATCCTACGGAGCTATTGGCACGGGATGGACTGGACAAGGCTATTGAGATTTTGAAGAAGAATTTTGATTATGTCATCCTTGATACTGCTCCTATCGGTATGGTAACGGATACTTTATTGATTGGTCGTGTGGCGGAGTTATCAGCGTATGTATGCCGTGCCGATTATACGCATAAAGCGGAATACACACTGATTAATGAGTTGTTCCATGAACAGAAGTTGCCTAATCTTTGTACCATTATTAATGGCGTAGACCTGAAGAAGAGAAAATATGGTTACTACTATGGCTATGGCAAGTATGGCAAGCATTATGGCTATGGTAAACGTTATGGATACGGATATGGTTATGGCCAAGAAAAGTAAGTTCGTTTTGAGCAATTAAGCATTATTTTCTGGAAATTTGGTGATAAAGGCTTTACTTTATAATACTAACTGAAGAGAAATGAAAACATTACCGGAATATATCACATTATTACAAAGCTATATGCAACAAAATGCATCTAAGTATGGCATCTTGCGTATGGGGATATTTGGTTCTGTAGCTCGTAACGAGCATACAGATGTTAGTGATGTTGACGTTTATGTGGAAGGGCAACTTCATGGATTCTTTGCTTTGGCTGGTATAAAGCAGGATTTGGAAGAACTGTTAGGTTGCAAAGTCGATATTGTTCGCTTGCGAGACAAGATGGATTCATTTCTACGTGAAAAAATACTAAAGGAGGGCATTTATGTATGACACTCTGATTGCTTATCATACCTTGGAGCTGATACGGGACTCTTTCTTGTTGAGTGACAGTGGTATGATGAAATTTATCGTATTTGCGATGAGGATATTTTACAGCTGCACCAAGTAATAACACGGATAATGACTTACAAAGTCTTAAATAACTCTTATTACAACTCCTTATATTCCTCTACACAAGAGTAGCAGGGGCACTCCTTAAGAGGATTCAAATCACGATGCCCCACTATCAGCGCTTTTGGAAAATATTTCTTTAGCTCACGGAGCAGAGCTAACAACGATCCCCGTTGCTCTAGCGTACGTGTATCCTTAGTCCGTCCGTCAGCATCCAGTCCTCCTTCATAACAGATTCCTATGGAATGTGCGTTATGATTCCGGCAATGTGCTCCGACTTTTTCTAACGGTCGTCCCGGATGTATTTCTCCATCACGTGTGATGTAGAAATGATAACCGATATCACGGAATCCCCGATGTCGGATGTGATCCTGTCGGCAAGCCTCCGCCGAGAGGGCTTTTCCCTCCGGCGTGGCACTGCAATGAATGATAATCAGTGTGATGGTCCGCATAAGTTTACATACAGCTTTGTACTCCTATCAAACCACCTACGGCAGTAGCGACAGTGATGATTACTTTGATAATGAAACTCCATACGGATCGTGATGATGAATTACTCATAGGTTTTGATTTTAAATGAAAAAAATATTGATTTTTAATGAGTCTTTAGCTGTGATAAGCTAAAGACTTTGCCAGTGTTCAGGTTATGACTTAAACAGTCGGGTCCGGTGCTTCTTCGTCTCCTTCGTCCGGATTAGGTTTCGGATCGGGAGTGTTGCCTGACCCGGAACCTCCTCCGGGCGTTGTCGGTTTCTGATACTCCGCCTGTTGTTTCAGCTGGCTGTCGAGCTTCAGATTGGTTGTTGATAAGTTTCCTGTGGCACGTGCTTTGAGCCGCATACCTGTGATGTTCTTCTCCAGCGAGAACTCTTCCAGCGTTTCGGCAGCCTTGCTGCGGATTCCTACACCGAAGATGGCTAGATCATCAATTTTCACACTTTTGCCGTCGAGCAGCAGTTCCTTGATGCAGTCCACCATATCAGTGAGCACGCCTTTGATCACCCCACTGGAATACGGTGAATTGTGTTTCGACATGTGTTCCGCAAGTTTGGCAAGGTCGAATGTCTCGTCGCTTACCGCCCGGGCGAACCATTTGCCCGCATTCAAGCCTTTCTTCTGTTGGTTCTGATAAATTTTGTAACGAATCATAAAATAATAATTTTAAAGAGTTAAACATACTTTCGTGAGGATTTCTCCCTTTCGATGACACAAAGATAGTATGCTGTAACTCGGAAAAATCGGTTGTGTACAGTGACAGTCGGTAATGTGCAATTGTTGTCAGTTATAGTCTGTTATTCCCTGATAAAACGTAGGTAATGTGAATATATTTTGTTACTTTTGTGACTGTAAAACAGAAACTTATTTGTCATGATAGAATTCAAAATACGTGCTTATGGTCGTATGGAACTGGCACAGCTTTATTCTCCCGAACTTACCGGCATTGCCGCTTACCGCAAAATGAATAAATGGATTGTTCGCTGCCCCGGTCTTCAGGAACGTTTGCTCGATCTGGGCTATCAGCCGCAGCACCGTTCTTACACTCCGCTGGAGGTAAGGGTGATAGTGGATGCGTTGGGAGAACCCTAGCTAAAGCTATGCTTTACGACTTCTAAAGCTAAGCTTTATGGGTTCTAAAGCTTAGCTTTAGCTAATACAAAACGCTATACTCTGATTTTCATAAAATAACGATAAAAGACGATGTTATCAACAGGTACAGTAGGTACACTTTTCCGGCCCTTCCCTAACACACGCACACGCGTGCGTGCGCGTAAGTACCTTTACCGTCAAGATTGACAATCAGTCCCTGTTTTACCAGTCGTTTCAGCCAGGTGAGGGCAGTGTTGGGCTTGATTCCCATAGTCGTAGCCTGCTCCACTAACTGTGCACGGGTAAATTGGATACCCAGTGCCTCAAAGAATGCGTCACGGTCGGCATTGGCCCTATGGCTGACTTCTGAAGGAGGAAGGAAAGACAAGATATGCGTGGCATGCTGATAGAGTGGTTTCACAAGGTTCAGCACAGCCTTAAAATCTTCGGGAGTGATTGTCATATCCCAACGGGTAATGATACCGTCTTTGATATTATCAGCAGCGATTTCCTTGTCCGGTGTAAGCAGGGGGTGAGAAGATGCCTGGTATTGATACGGCTGAGGATTTTCAAGAGCACGAAGCATGGCCACTACTGACATGATACGGCAGATGTTGACAGCCATTCGGGCGATGGAACTGTTCATTTCTCTGCCATTGGCAATCGTTGACCGGGTGAACAGTTCGGAAAAGAGATCATTGAACTCCTGTTTCTGTTCATCCGTGAGCCGGAGTGTGTGGAGACCATGTTCCTTGAGTAAGTTCAATAGCTTGTTCCATTCCAGACCAATGGCGGTGAAGATGGCTTCCAAGTCTATTTCGTTTTCGTCAAACTGATTGATCCATTGATAGATACCGTGCATATAATAGAACAGCTGGCGTGAAAAAAGTCCGTTCTCTACTGAAGGAATGAGTGGTTTCACCTGTGCGGGTGTCCCCGAAAGCAGGAGAGAGAGGTAACTTTTCTTGTTTTCCCGGTACTCCTGATTGGTACGTCGGTTGTATGCTAACCAGTCATGGTCGAATGCTCTGCGAAGCGTCTCACTCCAGTGACCGTATTCCGAACCGATGGCGGTAGAGATCGTATCCGCCTCGGTTTCGCAGATGAGGCCTGTTCCGTTGTTATCCATAATATTTTGAAGGATACCGGTACCGGTATTGTTGCCGGAAATGAGGAACATTCTGTTTAAAGGCATTTCGGGGATTTCCGCTTTGGCACGCTCTTTGCCCATCATTTCGTAGGCGACTTTTGCCTTTTTGTAGGCATTCATCTCTTTTTCCACTTGTTGGCGGATATCATCGTGGATAGGCATAACGAGCAGGCGGATGAGTGATAGTACTCCCTTGCCCGAGGCTACCGGAGCTACAATGAAGGATTGCATACAGGGCGATTGGTATTTGCCGGCATAATGACATCTCACGTATCGTTCCATGGTGGCGCCCAGAGCAGTCAATGCTCCGAGCAAGAGTACGTCTTTTTGAGTGACGGTAGTGCCATAACTTATGATGCGCAGCAGTAGCTTCGGCCAGTCTTCTAAGGTGAAAGTGGGTAATGGGTGATGCGGGTCGCTGCCTTCCAGCAGTTCTTCTGATTCACTCTTTTCTTCTTCCACCTTATTATATACGTGCGCGTGTGTGGAAAAATTGTGCGGTGAACTTTCTGTACCTACTGTACCCGTCCGGTTGTTCATAACTTCCTTCCGGGCTTCCTTGCAGATTTTTACTCCTGTCGATTCAGCGAGGTGAAAGGCCGTTCCGAGATGTATTGCTCCCTGCTGTTTCGTGAGTGCATTGGAAAACATTCGTTCGGCATGGGCGGATTGATACTTGGCGGAAATCCGGCACAGGCGATGAAAAAACTCCCGTCCTGCTTCACCACAGTCCGTTGCGATGGCGAATGCTAATTGTACATACTCGGCGTAAGTGGGTGCAATGTCGGCACCTGCTGTTTCAACTGCTTCGGTGAGGAGGCGTAAGGATTCAATATCGGTCATTTTTTTTATTGATAATGGATAATTGATAGTTCATCGTTGATTATTCAAGATGGATCGTTTAATATTCTCTGAATAGTGCTTGTGGGTCATGGCTGAGGAAGCAGGCTCTTACGATGTCTTTGCCGGAGGTGTCTACGGCTTTTTGAACTGTTTCGATGGAGCTATTCATTTCTGATCCGTAGGTCATTTCTACGTATTGCATTGCCCAGTTCATGCTCTCTCTTACGTTCCGGCTCTGATCGTCTGTGTACAGCTTGCTGTAAGGTACGAATGTTTTCACACCCCGGCTGCTGGGACTGATAAATGCGAGTACAGGGCGGAGGAAAAGATCGTCGAACAGTGTACGACGCATTTCTACGGCTTTCTGATAGGAGTCGAGGTTATCTATATCTACCACAACGAGGCCGGACGGTGATGTGAAGAATTTACTACTTCGGCGGCTGAATATGCCGCATGGGGTTACGTAGGGGAGTAAAGAGGCTTTTGCCATTCGCAGGTCTCCGGTACTGCGTACCTGTGTGGTCAGTACTTTGAGATTTTCATTGCAGGTGATCATCTGATATACTTGCTCTACTGAGACTTCGCAGAAGGGAGTGAGTGTGGCGGGGGTAACGGTTTGTCCTTGTTCGTTCCTGATGGGAGCAATCGGGGGCATGAAATAAGACATTCTGAAAAAGTTTTGCATAGAATACTTCTATTAGGGCGTTTAATAAATGACTTTGACTTTCAAAGCATGGTGCGAAAGTAAGACAAATAAAATAAGTCGAGTTCAGATATGTCTGAAGTAGTGTGAAAATGTTTAATATATAAGACGTGTTTTTAACTAATAATAAGAAAAATGGAAAATAAAATTGTGCATCCTAAACTCGGTGAGTTTATTGAAGAGGTGCTTAAAGTAGCGCATGTGAATCTTTCAAAAATGTGTCATGAGATACATATGGGACCTGCTACTTACCAAAAGGTAAAAAAGGGGAAGAAAAAGATCTGATTCATTATGAGCGTATTCTTGAATATTATTATAGGACTCGCACCGAAGAAGAGTTTTTGGAGAAAGTGAATGAGTGGGCAAAACTTTATATTCGGTGCAAGAAGGGGCAGGATGATATTTGATATCTTACGATTTATACTTTTTTATTCCTCTCTTAATTTGTTTTATCACAAATATTTGGTATTTTCGGACGCTTTTTGGACAAACGACTTGAATTACTAATAGTTTATTATATGGAAAATATCGAAACAGCGATCCTGCTGATGGTGGTCGGCATGGCTACCGTATTTGTTATTCTGCTGATTGTGATTTATTTAGGTAAGTTACTGATTACTCTTGTCAACAAGTATGCTCCCGAAGAAGTGGTTCCTGCGAAGAAGGAAGCGCTACAAGGTCCTGCGCCTATTCCGGGTAATATAATGGCGGCTATCACAGCAGCTGTGAATGTGGTGACATTAGGAAAAGGAAAGATTACAAAAGTAGAAAAGTTATAAACCTATCAAAAGTATATCATAGAAAAACATGAAAAGAGAAGTTAAGTTTAGTCTGGTTTTCCGAGATATGTGGCAATCTGCCGGAAAATATGTACCTCGTGTAGACCAACTCGTAAAGGTAGCTCCTGCCATCATTGAAATGGGCTGTTTCGCCCGTGTAGAAACAAATGGCGGAGGTTTTGAACAAGTGAATTTATTGTTTGGTGAAAACCCGAATAGAGCCGTGCGCGAATGGACGAAGCCGTTCCACGAAGCCGGCATACAGACACACATGCTCGACCGTGCATTGAACGGACTCCGTATGAGCCCCGTTCCGGCAGACGTCCGCAAGTTGTTCTACAAAGTAAAGAAAGCACAAGGCACAGATATCACCCGTACATTCTGCGGATTGAACGACGTACGCAATATCGCTCCTTCCATCACGTATGCCAAAGAGGCAAGCATGATCTCACAGTGTTCACTCTGCATCACCCATTCGCCGATCCACACGGTAGAGTACTACACCAATATGGCGTTAGAACTTATCAAGCTGGGGGCGGACGAGATTTGCATCAAAGACATGGCAGGTATCGGCCGCCCCGTTTCATTGGGCAAGATCGTGGCCAATATCAAAGCGGCACATCCTGAAATTCCTATTCAGTATCATAGTCATGCCGGTCCCGGTTTCAACATGGCAAGCATCCTCGAAGTATGCGAAGCCGGTTGCGACTACATTGACGTAGGTATGGAACCGCTTTCATGGGGTACGGGACACGCCGATCTTCTCAGCGTACAGGCTATGCTGAAAGATGCCGGATATCAGGTACCGGAAATCAATATGGAGGCCTACATGAAAGTGCGTGCGCTGATTCAGGAATTTATGGATGACTTCCTTGGCTTGTATATCAGCCCAAAGAACCGTCTGATGAACTCGCTGCTGATCGGTCCGGGACTTCCTGGCGGTATGATGGGTAGTCTGATGGCTGACCTCGAATCGAATCTGGAATCTATCAACAAGTATAAAGCCAAACATAACCTGCCGTTTATGACACAGGATCAGTTGCTGATCAAGCTATTCAACGAAGTGGCGTATGTATGGCCCCGCGTCGGTTATCCTCCATTGGTAACTCCGTTCAGCCAGTATGTGAAGAACCTTGCCATGATGAATGTGATGGCAATGGAAAAAGGCAAGGAACGCTGGGGAATGATTGCCGACGATATCTGGGATATGCTACTGGGTAAAGCAGGACGCCTGCCGGGTACACTGGCTCCCGAAATCATCGAGAAAGCCGAACGTGAAGGACGTAAATTCTTCGAAGGTAATCCGCAGGACAATTACCCCGACTCACTCGACAAGTATCGCAAGCTGATGAAGGAAAACAAATGGGAAGTGGGAGAGGACGACGAAGAACTCTTCGAATATGCCATGCATCCGACTCAGTATGAGGCTTACAAGAGTGGAAAAGCGAAGGAAGACTTCCTGGCAGACGTGGCAAAACGTCGTGCCGAGAAAGATAAATCGCCGGAAGAAGATGCAAAACCAAAAACACTGACTGTACAGGTGGACGGACAGGCTTATCGTGTGACAGTAGCTTATGGTGATGCCGAACTGCCTGCTGCACCTGTGGCTGCGGCTCCGGCAGGGGAAGGTCAGGATGTCCTTTCTCCATTGGAAGGTAAATTCTTCTTGGTGAAGAATGCGCAGGAAGCTGCCTTGAAAGTAGGTGATGCGGTAAAAGAGGGTGATGTGCTTTGCTATGTGGAAGCTATGAAGACTTACAATGCCATCCGTGCTGAATTTAGCGGTACGGTAACTGCCATCTGCGCCAATCCGGGAGACACTGTTTCAGAAGATGATGTATTAATGAAGATAGGATAATGAACGAGATATTTGAGAACTTATATGACATGACTGCGTTCAGCAATATCATTGCCGAACCGCAGTTCCTGATAATGTATGCCATCGCGTTCGTCCTGCTTTATCTGGGTATCAAGAAACAGTACGAACCGCTGCTGCTTGTTCCGATTGCTTTCGGTGTGTTGCTTGCCAACTTCCCCGGAGGAGATATGGGAGTGATACAGGCAGACGAGAATGGTATGGTGATGATAAACGGTGTGATGAAGAATATCTGGGAAATGCCTTTGCATGACATTGCGCATGAACTGGGAATTATGAACTTCATCTATTATATGCTGATCAAGACCGGTTTCCTGCCTCCGATCATCTTTATGGGGGTCGGTGCGTTGACGGACTTCGGACCGATGTTGCGTAATCTGCATCTTTCCATCTTTGGAGCTGCTGCACAGTTAGGTATCTTTACTGTTCTGCTGGTAGCCATCCTGATGGGATTCACTCCGCAAGAAGCTGCTTCACTGGGTATTATCGGTGGTGCGGACGGACCGACAGCCATCTTTACAACGATCAAGCTGGCTCCGCATTTGCTGGGTCCGATCGCTATTGCCGCTTATTCTTATATGGCACTGGTGCCTGTGATCATTCCGTTGGTAGTGAAGCTGTTCTGTACTAAGAAAGAACTGAGCATCAACATGAAGGAACAGGAAAAGAAATATCCTTCGAAGACGGAAATCAAGAATCTGCGTGTACTGAAGATTATTTTCCCGATTGTAGTGACTACGATTGTAGCTCTCTTCGTGCCGAGTGCAGTACCTTTGATCGGTATGCTGATGTTCGGTAATCTGGTGAAAGAAATCGGAAGCAATACTTTCCGTCTGTTCGATGCTGCTTCCAACAGTATCATGAATGCCGCTACTATCTTCCTCGGACTTTCGGTAGGTGCAACCATGACGGCTGAAGCCTTCTTGAACTGGACGACAATCGGTATTGTCATCGGTGGTTTCCTTGCATTTGCTCTTTCTATTACCGGTGGTATCTTCTTTGTGAAGTTAGTGAATCTATTCTCCAAGAAGAAGATTAATCCGCTGATCGGAGCTACCGGACTGAGTGCCGTTCCGATGGCAAGCCGTGTGGCGAATGAGATTGCGTTGAAATACGATCCGAAGAATCATGTATTGCAGTATTGTATGGCAAGTAACATCTCAGGGGTAATCGGCTCGGCAGTAGCTGCGGGTGTACTGATCTCCTTCCTTGCATAATAAAAAGAACAACCAATAAAAATTAGGCACGGATTACGCGGATAAACACGGTTTTTAGTTACTCAACTCTTAAAACCGTGAAATCCGTGTCATCCGTGCCTAATTTTGTTTTTATCTATTCGCTGGTCACCTTCTTGTATTCAGCCACAGCCATCTTCTCTGCCAGATAAGCATTGATCAGATTGGTGTGTGCTTGCGTCCATGACAACTGGGCGGAAAGTACATCTACCATGCTCGCTTTTCCTTCATTGTAGGAGAAAGTGGCCAGATCCAGATTCTCATTTGCCAGACTCATGTTTTCTTTCGCTGTTTTCACCTGAGATTCTGTTTCCGTCAGTTTGGTGAGAGCTGCCGACAGTTCTTCGTTGATATTGTCCGTCATATAACTCTGTTGCAACTTTTGTATTCCGATATATGCCTTCTGCTGCCGGTTCGTCTTGAAACGGGCTCCCCAGCGGAAAATGGGAATATTCAGATTGACTCCTACGATGGGATTGAAAGATACGTCGTATCCCAAGTTGGGTGTGGCCGTTGCCCAGCCACCGCTGAAATACATGTTTAATTGGGGATTGAACTGGCTGAGAGCCGCTTTACGTTGTGCCTGGCTCTTCATGATGTTTACTTCCGTACTGGCATAATCGGCACGTCGTTGCAAAACATCTTCCAGAGGCAGTATCCGGACAGGAGCGGAGATCATTCCGATGTTGTACAGGCTGTCTACAGGAGTATTCGGTGCTTCTCCCATCAGAATATTCAGCTGTTGCAGCGCTAATGTATAATTCTGGCGGGCTTTGATATACTGCAGTTCCGCTTCTTTCAGCCGGGTGGAAATCATCAGAAGATCTGTACGGCTGATCATTCCGTCATTGAAACGGTCCTGAATAATGTCATATTGCTGTTTGACAATGCTCTGGTATTTGTCGGCCGCTTGTAGCATGGCTTTTGAAGCGGAGGCATTCCAGTAGACAGCATCACTTTGATAGTGAATCTGGTCTAACGTGAGTTCCTCGTTCAGCTGGTTCAGCTTTTCGTCTGCCTTCGCTATCTGATGTTGGGCATTGAGCGCACCGCCTGTGTAGAGTGGCTGTGATACGACAAATACTCCCTGGTAGGTATGGTTGCGGTATTCGCCCACCGGTTCGTTCCATGCGCTAAGGTCGCTCATGTTCAGGGTACCGTCTGCATTTACGTCGATTTTCGGCAGGAAACCTGTATGGGCTATCTTTCGCGCCTCCGAACTGGCCAATGTCTTTAGTTTTTGTTGTTTCAATATCTGGCTGTAAGCCTCCACTTTTTCGCGGTAGGCGTCCTGACTCAGGCAGGGCTGTTGCGCCCAGGCTGTGGAGCCAAGGAGCAACAGTGAAAATAGTATGAGTTGGGTTTTCATTTCTTTCATGGATAATCTTTTAATGGATAATGGATAGTTGATAATGGATAATTATTGTTCTCCTTTGATCCGGTGGATGGCGCAATAGGCTACGGGAAGGACGAATAGTGTCAATGCCGAGGCTACTAACAGTCCGCCCATGATGGTGGCGGCCATTCCGCCGAACATGGCGTCGAACAATAGCGGCAACATACCCAGAATCGTTGTTCCGGAGGCCATCGCTACCGGAATGATGCGACTGGTCGTGGCACTGATGACTGCGTTCAGCGGTTTTTTGCCTGCTGCTGTTTCCAAATCGATTTGGTCTACCAGTACGATAGCGTTCTTGATGTTCATACCAATCAGACCTAGCAGACCCAATATGGAGAAGAAGTCGAACGACTTGCCGAGTACGAGCAGTCCCAGCACGATACCGATGAAGATCAGCGGCAGCATTAACAGGATGACGGTCGGCTTGCGATACGTCTTGAACAAGAAGAGCAGCGTCACAAACATCAGGAAGAATGTCAGCGGTAAGTTTTTGGCCAGCGCTTCATTCGATTCCACCTGACTTTCCTGTTCACCGAAATACTTCATGGTATATCCTTCCGGTATTTTTATCTCTTGCTGTACTTGCGACCATACCTGGTTGAAAGCGGAAATCGCATTGGTCCCGCGACGCGGGTCGCATTGTGCCATCATCACCATCTGCCGGTTATAGTCTTTCACGTTCGAGAACCGGTACTGGAAGTCAAATTTAGATACTACCTGTTCCAGGCTGGTCGTCTCGTTGCCTGTCCCGAATACGGGCAGTGTGCGCAGATCATTGATCCGGAATGAATCCAGCTGGTTATTTTTCAATAGGATAGGAAGTACCTGATCTCCCTGCCGGTATTCTCCCAAAGTCATTCCTGTGGTACCGATCTGAATGCTCTGTGCCATTCCCTGTCGGGATACACCCAGCGGTTGTACCCGTTCCGGGCTGTAAACCGGTTTCCAGACGGGTATCTTGTTTCCCCACGAATTGCGGATATTAATTAAATCCGGATTCTGTTGCATAATGGCTATTGCCTGATTGGTAAGTGATACAAGCGTATCCACATTCGGACCGATAAAGCCGATTTCGATAGCCGCATCCACTACGGGGGACAGTTTGAACAAGCTGGTCCGTGTGATTGCACTCGGATAATTGGCTTTCATATATCCGTCAAAATCTTCTTCGTATTCTTTCGTATATTTACTGTCTGTCAGTTCGACGAGTACATTGGCAAAATTCGGTTTCGGACCTACGGAAGTGGAGGCAAGGTAATACCTTAGCGGGGTGCTGCCGAATGTGATGGATACCTTTTTTACTTCCGGCTGCTTCGCCAGGTGCTCTTCTACCGATTTCATCTCTTTCACTACGTCATTGATGCTGTATCCGTCTGGATAGAATACATCCGCCCGGAAATAAGGCTTATCGAGCGACGGGAAGAAGTTCTGCGGCATCGTTCCCATAATAATGAGCGAGATGATGAAGAGGATCACCATGGATACCAGTGTCACTGCTTTCTTGCGGATCAATACTCCGAGAACGGAAGCGAACTTATGATAGAACGGCTTGTCGTATGGATCTTTCGTGCTGTCGCCTGTTTTGGCTTTCAGAATGAAATTTCCGAATACGGTAGTCTGCGTCAGGGCAAGTACCCAGCTCAGTCCTAGTGAAATGGCAAGTACCACAAACAGCGGTTTTACGATTTCTGCTACAGCAGAGGGAGCAAGGTAAAGCGGCAGGAAGGAGCAGATGGCAATGAAAGTTGCTCCGAGCAAGCCCCATTGTGGTCCGGTTGCTCCGTCTATCAGGGCTTTCCGTCGGTTTACACCTCGGGCAATGGCTATTTGGGCGTTGTCCGTCACTACGATGGCGTTGTCCACCAGCATACCCATGGCGATGATAAATCCTGCCAGTGAGGTCCGGTTGAGCCCGACACCAAAGAAAGACATGATGAGCAGTGTGCCTCCAATAGAGAAAATCAATGAAGAACCGATCAGCAACCCGGCACGGAGTCCCATCACTAGCATGATGATAACGATCACAATCAGGATGGATTCGATCAGATTGATGATAAATCCGTTGTTGGCCTCGTTGGCGATTTCGTTTTCCAGATAGAGGCTTTGCAGTTGCAGTCCTACAGGCATGAGGGGGAGGAGTTCGTTCAGTTTTACTTTTACGTTCTCACCCGTCTGCACTACATCTCTTTGCGGGTCGGTGGATACACCGATACCGATAGCCCGTTTTCCGTTCACGTGCATGATGTTGGAAGGAGGGTCGAGATACCCTTTCTCGATAACGGCTATATCGCCTAGTTTCACCTGTCCGGCTTTGGTAGTGATGACTTGATTGCGGATATCGTCTATGGTGGTGTACATACCGTTGGCTGTCACCCGCAGTTGCTGCACGCCTGCACGGATTTCTCCGGTGTTGATAATCTGATTCTGCGATTGTAGCAGGTTGGCCAGCTGCTTGGGATCAATGCCCATTCCCACTAGTTTGTTGGTAGAAACGAAGATATTGACTACTTCTGTCTGCACTCCGAACAGTGCAACTTTCATCACACCGTCTGCAGTGACTACTTGTGTCTTGATTCGTTCAGCCCAGTTGCGCATTTCTTCATAAGTGAAGCCATCATCTGCCGTCAGTCCGTAATAGATACCGAATACGTCGCCGAAGTCGTCAGAGACAGTCGGAGTGGAAGCACCGCTAGGCAACTGCGGTTGAATATTGAGTACTTTGCGTCGCAGCTCATCCCATTTCTGGGGTATGGAACTGGCGGAAAGCGAGGGTTGCAGCTCAAACGTGATTTTGGAAAGTCCGTACATAGACTCTGATTTAATCTTGTACACGCCGCCCATACTTTGTATCTCACGGGAGATAGGTTCTGTGATCAGCCGTTCTACTTCTGCCGGTTCGGCTCCCGGATAGCGCGTCATGATGACCGCTGATTTGATAACGAAGGGAGCATCTTCCTTCTTGCCCAGCTTTCCAAAAGAAGTAATGCCTCCAATCAGCAGCACGGCAAGGAAGAAATAGATGATCTTCGTGTTATCCAGTGAATATTTTGCTAAATTCATTTGTCTATTGATTTAATACTTTCTCCTTCTACCAACTGGTATACTCCTGCTATGACGATTTGTTCTCCGGGTTTCAGTCCTTCGGACACGAGTACTTGCGCCTCTCCTGTGGGGGCATTGACGACGATTTTGCGTTTGTGCACTTTGTTGTCCTCTACTACCCAGACATACATGTTGTTTCCGTCACTTTCGCCGAAAACAGCACTGAGCGGTATGATTGTCCAGCTATCCTGCACCAATGGGCCTACATCGGCTGTGAAACGGATGCTGCAAGTGAAGCCGGGTTTTACGGCATACAAATCCCGGTCGAAAGAGGGATCGTCAATAGTAATGCTAACCGGAATACCAGTTCCTTCGGTTGATATATCCAGATACTCCTCCAGTTTAGCCTTGAACACATGCCCCTTGAAGGTATCAAACTCTACAAGGAAACGGGGATCTTTGGCACGGAGGAGATAAAGATATACATCCGGTATGGTAAATTTAATACGCAGGTTCTGGGTGTTGACCAGTTGTACGATCCCTTCTCCTGAATTGACACGCTGATAATTCTCTACCAGACGTTTTTCGATAGAGCCGTCGAAAGGAGCTGTCAGTTTGGTATCACGCATGTTGTTGGTGGACAGTTCGTACTCCGATTTCGCTTTCTGGTAATTGGAAAGACTAATTTCATATTCCTGCACAGAGATCGCTTGCCGGGAGAGCAGGCGCTTGTTACGCTCTACTTGTGCAGAAGCCGTTTCGTAAGCGGATTTGGTGGCAGCATACTGCAACGCGATATCTCTGGGATCGATAGCTGCAATCAGCTGCCCCTTCTTTACTTTCTCTCCTTCGATAACAGGCAAGTTGATGATCTGTCCACTGACACGGAATGCCAGCTTGACGTACTCAACTGCTTCTACAATGCCGGAGAAATCTTTTCTGATCACTGACCTTGACTCGACAATGGTTGTTTTTACAGGTCGGGTGGCGGGTACCGTCGTCTCTTTCTTTTGTCCACAGCCTTCCAATAGGATGGCTGCAAGTGCAATCACATAGATATTTTTCATAAGTCGTTCATTGTTTGGGGAGTAAACAATTTGACACTTGACTATGTTCAGCAAAGAATGGTTTATTAGAAATGTGAAATTAGTATCAACATTAAAGGAAAATGATTGTTTATAGATAAAAAATGCATTTTCTGTTGATTTTATCAGAGATTATTCCCACTTTTGCACCGCACTAGTATTACAGTCGCGGAATGCGATATGAGAATTTAATTCTCGAATTTGAGCTACGAGCATGTGGGAATATGCTCGTGGCTTCCTTAGATATACGGTTCTGTCCCCCGTGTGGAGCGTTAATGCGCCCACTGTATCTCATCCCTCGTGGACTGTAATATGTAGTGCAACGGGTCAGCAGGACCGTCTTTTTTTCCTGCCGAATATTATATATGATAATAGGAAGTATTTTTCCTGAATAGTACTATTTAACAATCGATAATTTTCAGGAAATTAGATGATATAATGGTATGGTATATTCCCTTAACTATACCATTTTTATATTACCTGGTAATAGTTCCCCTTAGCCAGTTAATATACGGACCGCACTACTCTGTGAAGAATGGTACGGTCCTTTAGTTTATCTATGAAACGAAAAAGAGGAAATTTCCTGCTGGAAATCTCCTCTTTTTTCATCTTAACGAAAGATTGAATTATTTCTTCTTACGGTCACCGTAACGGCTCATGAACTTATCAACACGACCTGCAGTATCTACCAATGTAGATTTACCTGTATAGAACGGGTGAGAAGTGTTTGAGATTTCAATCTTCAGCAACGGATAAGTTTCACCTTCGAATTCGATGGTTTCTTTAGTTGCTACAGTTGATTTAGATAAAAACATGTCACCATTTGACATATCTTTAAATACTACCGGACGGTATGATTCTGGATGAAGGCCTTTTTTCATTTCAGTATCTGTTTTTTTAATTTATATTCTGTTACTATTTTGGTAAGAAATAGTGTAATGGTCATTTTCAGAGCGCAAAGATAGTACATTTCTCTGAAATAGAAAAAGCTTTGCTGAAAAAACTTCCGTGAATTATACTGTTTTTATGAATTATGTGATTTCCGGGAACAAGATTACTACTGCTTTTTATTGATAATACATGTTTTTATAATGATTGTATAATATATAAAGGTATGTATAATCAGAGGATGAAGATAACTGTCTTTTAGTCGTTTATTTGCTAGGTGGACATTACAATCTAATGTCAGACCTGCTTGTCGATGAATATTTGCTGATTGATTTAAACCTTTTTCTATTATATTTTTCTTTCCGATGTTCGTTATTCGGTGGATAATGCTTACTTTTGCGTAGAATTTTTATTCACTAACAATAAACTTTAAACAAAATGGTAAATTACAAAGATTTAGGATTGGTAAACACAAAAGAAATGTTTGCTAAGGCTATCAAAGGTGGATATGCTATCCCAGCATTCAACTTCAACAATATGGAACAGATGCAGGCTATCATCAAGGCTGCTGTTGAAACTAAATCTCCTGTGATTCTTCAGGTTTCTAAAGGTGCTCGTCAGTATGCTAACGCTACTTTGTTGCGTTACATGGCTCAGGGTGCTGTAGAATACGCAAAAGAATTAGGTTGCGCACATCCTGAAATCGTTCTTCACCTTGACCACGGAGATACTTTTGAAACTTGCAAATCTTGCATCGATTCAGGTTTCTCTTCAGTTATGATCGACGGTTCTCATCTTCCTTATGAAGAAAACGTTGCTTTGACTAAGAAGGTTGTTGAATACGCTCATCAGTTCGACGTAACAGTGGAAGGTGAACTTGGTGTATTGGCAGGTGTAGAAGATGAAGTTTCTTCTGACCACCACACATATACTGACCCTGAAGAAGTGATTGATTTCGCTACTCGTACAGGTTGCGATTCATTGGCTATCTCTATCGGTACTTCTCACGGTGCTTACAAATTTACTCCGGAACAATGTCACATTGACCCGGCTACCGGTCGTATGGTTCCTCCTCCATTGGCTTTCGAAGTATTGGATGCTGTAATGGAAAAACTTCCGGGATTCCCTATCGTACTTCACGGATCATCTTCAGTTCCTGAAGAAGAAGTGGAAACGATCAACAAATATGGTGGTGCTTTGAAAGCTGCTATTGGTATTCCTGAAGAAGAATTGCGTAAAGCTGCTAAGTCTGCTGTTTGCAAAATCAACATCGACTCAGACTCTCGTCTGGCTATGACTGCTGCTATCCGTAAGACTTTCGCTGAAAAACCGGCTGAATTCGACCCACGTAAGTATCTGGGTCCGGCTCGTGACAACATGGAAAAACTGTACAAGCACAAAATCCTTAACGTGCTGGGTTCTGACAATAAGTTGGCTGAATAATCAGAGATTATCCTTATATAATAGAAAGGCTGCAATCGTTTGACGGTTGCAGCCTTTTTTATGCTTTCACTTGTTTATTCCATTTTTTTAGCGGGTACATTTCCTCCCAAAAAGAAATCTTCTATCTTTTGTTTACTTTGAATGTCTTTCAGCCAGTTGGCAGCAGCATTGTAGTAATTCTTAGTGTCTAAGACGAGTTCACCTTTTTCGTTTAGTTTCGCTTCTTCTTCCTTCTCTTCCTTCGGACGTGTTTTTAAGAATGTTTCCAGGCAGCGTTCGGTGTTTTTCTTATCTTTCAGCGAATAGAAATAGATGAATGCCATATCATACAATAACTTATGATTTTGCTTGTCGTATTTCCGATAACGTTCTCTGATAGATTCAATCTGCTCTTTGGGCATCTCTGCCATTTTGTAGCAGTCGGTCATGCCTATATAGAGCCGCGTCATGTTACTGTCTTTAGGAATGCTCAGGTCAATTGCCTTCTCAAGATACTCTACACCTGACTTTTTCCATGAAGTCTTGGCGCAGGCACGCCCGAGATAATAGAGTAGATTTACGTTTTCAGGATCATATTTTCGGGCGGCTTCCAGAAAGTCATGTGCTTCGTAGTATTTCTCTTCCGCATAATAACTGATGCCCAGATAATAGCAGGTATGGAAGGAACTGTCGCCTTGACTCACCAGATATTCATAACGTTGAATGGCAGTGGGATAATCCTTATTCAGGCAATATGCCAGTGCATTCTGGCGATTAACGGCGACATTGGTCGTGTCAATCCGGCGATATTTTTCTGTAGCTTCGATTGCTTCATCGAAATAAGAGCCGGCTATATTCAATGCACCGAGTTTGGCAGCAGCAAGATAGTCGTCGGGATATTTTTCTTGTATATTATAGTAGCAACCTGTAGCAGGCAAAAATTCTTCCATACCTTCGAAACTTTGCGCTTGCAGATGCAAGGCAATGGCGGAACTGTCTTTTTCTGTCATCAGGCTACTTTCTCCTAAAGCTTCTTGAAATTTCTGCAAAGATAATAATAACCCGATGTATTGAATACGTACATATTTATTTTCCGGATTCAGATCGAGTGCTTGCTCATAATATTTTAGTGCTTGTTGATTCTTCGCTAATGACCGGCAGCATTCGGCTGCCTCAATGTATGCACGGGTATTGGCTGTATCGTTGGCTATGATTTCCTGATAAGTGGAAAGTGCTTCCGTGTTCAGTCCAAGTCCCCGTTGTGCTTTACCTTTTTGCAAGAGTAGGGGAATGGTGGGTTTTTCTTTGGCAATGAGAATGAGTGCTGTCTCATAATCGTAGTCTGCTATTGCTTCCTGAATATGATTTATACGTTGCGCCATCAATATGGTGGTGGTACAAAGGAGGGTGAGAAGAATAATCCGTTTCATAAATCTTTATTTTAGTGTGTCGTAACAAAGACGCAAGATGCTAAAAAGTATTGTAATTACGAATTATTCGTAGCGTTTTTGGAATAGATTAACGGAATGATAAGAGAAGATAACACAGTGAAACTCAGAATAAAGGATTGTATACCGTATAAAAAATGCGGATATTGCCGTTTTATATGCAATATCCGCATCCAGTATTTTGTCCCGGTCTCCGAATGGAAACCCGGCAGGACTATCTTGCTTCCTTACATTAAGAATCCTAACAGGATACCGGCGGCAACAGCTGAACCGATTACACCTGCTACGTTCGGACCCATAGCATGCATCAACAAATAGTTGGTAGGATCGTATTCCAGACCGATAACTTGTGAGATACGTGCAGAGTCGGGAACAGCAGATACACCTGCGTTACCGATCAACGGATTGATCTTATTATCTTTCTTGAGGAAGATGTTGAATATCTTAACGAACAACACGCCTGAAGCGGTAGCAATGATAAATGACAATGCACCCAGAGCAAAGATCTTGATAGAATCGAGTGTCAGGAACTCAGATGCCTGAGTAGAAGCACCTACTGTCAAACCTAATAAGATAGTGATCGTATCAATCAACGGACCGCTGGCTGTATTGGCCAGACGACGGGTTACACCACTTTCTTTCAACAGGTTACCGAAGAACAGCATACCCAACAGAGGCAGACCGGAAGGAACCAGGAAGCAAGTCAGCAACAGACCGATAATCGGGAAAATCACTTTCTCTGTGTGAGAAACGGCACGTGGCGGTCTCATGCGGATCACACGTTCGTGTTTGGTGGTGAGCAGACGCATGATAGGTGGCTGTATCACCGGAACTAACGCCATATAAGAGTAGGCGGATACCGCAATGGCTCCCATTAAGTTAGGTGCAAGTTTGGACGAAAGGAAGATGGCCGTCGGACCGTCTGCACCACCGATGATACCAATAGCACCGGCTTGCATCGGGTCAAAGCCCATTTCCAATGCGATCATATATGCACCGAAGATACCAAACTGAGCAGCTGCACCGATCAGCATCAACTTCGGATTGGAGATCAGTGCCGAGAAGTCAGTCATAGCACCGATGCCCAAGAAGATGAGCGGCGGATACCAGCCGGATGTTACTCCCTGATACAATATGTTCAATACAGAACCTTCTTCATATATACCGACTTTTAGTCCGGCATCCATATTGAAAGGTATGTTACCGATCAGGATACCGAATCCGATAGGAATTAACAACATCGGTTCGAACTCTTTGGCTATAGCCAAATAGATGAAGAACAAACCAACGAGGAGCATCACGACATGGCCAATTGTCGCATTGGCAAATCCCGTATAAGTCCAGAAGTCGGCAAGGTTATTTCCTAAAAAGTTAATAAAATCTCCCATATTATTCAATAATTACGAGGTCATTACCTTCAAGAACAGAATCTCCCTTGTTGACATTGATGGCAGTCACTTTGCCGTCTTTGTCTGCATTGATATTGTTTTCCATTTTCATGGCTTCCAATATAATGATAGTTTGGCCTTTCTTCACTGTATCACCTACATTTACTTTGATGTCAAGGATAACGCCTGGCAGTGGGGACTTGACACCCGATTTGCCGGTAGAAGGAGCTGCTGGTTTCACTACTTGGGTAGTCGGTGCAGCCGGTGAGTTAGGTAAAGGACGCACTACTGCCGGTTTGGGAGTCGTTTTCGGTTGTTTCTCCATTTCTACTTTGTAATGCGTACCGTTCACTTCTACATGAGCGATATTATCTTCAATATCTCCGATGGTTACTTTATATGAGTTACCGTTGATTTTATATTTATATTCTTTCATCGTTTTATCTTTTTAGGGAATGATTTACTTTCTGTTAGGATTTTCACGCAAGGTGTAAATCTTCGAGCTCCACGGTGAATAACTGCGTTTCACGCGAGTGATGGTCAGTACCGTTTCTTCTACATCGTGCACCTCATCCTGCATCTCGTGTAGCGCCATAGAAATTGCAGCATAAACTTCACCCGGAGCTTGTGAAAGCTCTTTCGCCTCGACTTTGTCGATGCCTTTAGCCTTCATCGCATTGCGTTTGCTCAAATTGACCGCAACCTTACCTACAACTTTGAAAGCAATGAAGAGAAGAATCAATCCGCAAAATACTACACTCATGGCCGAAATAGACATACCAATGCCGGCAGAGTCATGTTCTTCGAATTTTTCCATCTTAGCATTGCTGTTAAGAGTCTTATTGTTGGTGCTCGGGGTTACATATTTATCACTGCTTCCACCTTTCACTTCCCAGTCAGCTACTCCGTCGCTTACGCGTGCGTAAGATTGGTCAGGTCCCAGTGCATTTGCCGGAACTACGATCTGGTCAATTATATTTCTGCCGGAATCAAAAAGACCGATCCAGTTGGCTGTTTCAGGATTCAGTTTGAAGCTGGTGTGGAAAGTACCACGATTGGGCTCGCCATCTGCCCAAAACAGAGCGTGTTGGCGTGGTTTCACCAAAGTTAGTACATCACCTTTCGGGATAAAATAGGTAATTGTATCACCCGGCTGACTGCTCACCTTCAGCAAGCAACCTGCCAAGTCTGCACTACCGTATGATCTGTTGAATATTTCAATCCATGCACTGTGCAAACCGTAGTCATCCTGAAAGTTATTTTGATTGTCTATCAGGACTTCGTTCAGCATTAGCTTATTGTTTGACTTTTGCTCACCGCAGGAAGTCAATCCAATCAGCAACAGTAAAGAAAAGAATATTCCGATTTTGGTTTTGTTCATAATCGTTCTTGTTTTAATGTGAAAAGTTAGATTACAACGGAATATTACCATGTTTCTTTGCTGGGTTAGACAGTTTCTTTGTCTGTAACTGCTGCAAAGCACGGATAACACGGAAACGAGTGTTACGTGGTTCGATTACATCATCAATGTAACCATATTTGGCAGCATTATAAGGGTTAGCAAACAGTTTTGTATATTCTGCTTCTTTTTCGGCAAGGAACTGAGCCGGATTTTCCTGTTCTTTTGCTTCACGTGCGTACAATACTTCTACTGCGCCGGCACCACCCATTACAGCGATTTCTGCTGTCGGCCATGCATAGTTCATATCACCACGAAGTTGTTTACAACTCATTACGATGTGAGAACCACCATAGGATTTACGCAATGTGATAGTTACTTTAGGTACAGTAGCTTCGCCATAAGCATACAGCAACTTAGCACCATGAAGAATAACGCCATTGTATTCCTGGCCTGTTCCCGGAAGGAATCCCGGTACGTCTACCAGCGATACAATAGGAATATTGAAAGCATCGCAAAAACGAACGAAGCGTGCGCCTTTACGGGATGCGTTACTGTCAAGTACACCGGCAAGATACTTAGGCTGATTAGCCACGATACCTACCGACTGGCCGTTGAAACGGGCAAAACCGATAATAATATTTTTGGCGTAATCTTTCTGGATTTCCAGGAATTCACCATTGTCCACGATAGCGCTGATTACTTCGTACATGTCATACGGTTTGTTAGGACTATCAGGAATAATATCGTTCAGAGAATCTTCCAGACGATCGATTGGATCTGTGCAATCCACGTATGGAGCTTCTTCAAGATTATTTTGAGGAATATAGCTTAGCAATGTGCGGATCAATGCCAGACCTTCTTCTTCTGTTTTTGCAGTGAAATGAGTAACGCCCGATTTGGTAGAGTGAACGCTTGCTCCGCCGAGGTTTTCCTGGCTTACGTCCTCACCGGTAACAGTTTTCACTACTTTCGGACCTGTAAGGAACATGTAGGAAGTACCTTCCATCATCAGTGTGAAGTCAGTCAGTGCCGGAGAATAAACGGCACCACCGGCACAAGGACCAAAGATACCGGAAATCTGTGGAATGACACCCGAAGCAAGGATATTGCGCTGGAAGATTTCTGCGTAACCTGCCAAAGCGTTAATACCTTCCTGGATACGTGCACCACCCGAGTCGTTGATACCGATACAAGGAGCACCCATCTTCATTGCCTGATCCATAATCTTACAGATCTTCAGTGACATAGTTTCCGACAGTGAACCTGCAGTAACGGTAAAGTCCTGTGCAAAAAGATATACGAGACGACCTTCGATAGTACCGCAACCGGTAACTACACCATCACCCGGATAGTGTTTTTTCTCCATGCCGAAGTTCGTGCATCTGTGCTCAACGAACATGTCCATTTCTTCGAAGCTACCCTCGTCAAGCAGCATAGCCAGACGCTCGCGTGCTGTGTATTTCCCTTTTTCATGTTGCTTCGCAATTGCTTTTTCACCGCCTCCGATACGTGCTACGGCACGGCGTTCAATAAGCTCTTTAATTTTTTCAAGTTGATTACTCATGAGTTCTTGTTGTTTTTTTAGAGTTTATGATTAGTGTTCGCAGAGTTCTGTCAGCACACCCAGTGTTGATTTCGGGTGAAGGAAAGCGATATTCAGACCTTCGGCACCTTTACGGGGAGCCTTGTCAATCAGGCGGATTTCTTTGCTTTCTGCTTCTGCCAAAGCATTAGCTACGCCATCTTCTACGGCAAATGCTACGTGATGAACACCTACACCTTTGTTTTCAATAAATTTGGCAATGGTACTTTCGGGGCAAGTCGGTTCCAACAATTCGATTTTTGTTTCACCTACCTTTAAAAAAGCGGTTCTTACTTTTTGATCTTCTACTGTCTCGATGTTGTAACATTTCAGACCTAATACGTTCTCGTAGTAAGGAAGGGCTTCTTCGATGCTTTTAACAGCAATGCCCAGATGCTCAATGTGTGAAATCTTCATAACTATATTTTTTATATGGTTTAATTATGTGCTTATATGGCATAAAACAGCACAAAGAAAGACATTTCTTGTCTAATAAAGAAATATTTCAGCATTTAATTATTGGGGAATAAAGCATAAAAAATGCTCCGGATGGATGCTAAAGATGGGTTTTGTAATCTTGAGATTACATTTAGACATAAAATTTGACCAAAAGATTATTCAGCCATGTCCAGCTGATGCGGAACCAACGGCGGGTACTACTTTGTTTGCCTCCGAATCGGAGCACAAAATCGCGATAACCGTGCTTGCGGAAAGGAAGTCCTACATCCATAAACTCCATGTGGCGGAATCCCCGTTCATGGGCATCTTCAAGTGCTTTCCACACGGCCAGTATGCCGGGCGATTGCAGTGCGTATGTCTTTCGCATTCCTCCCGAAAACCAGATAAAGGCATTGTCTCCGGAGTATATGCAGACGGAACCACCGATAATTTTTTCTTTGTATTTTACTATGAATATTTTTGCCTGCTTGCCTTTGATAAGCATGCTGTTCATATGGCGGAAAAAGTCATTGGCAGGGAAGTATCTCCGTATCCGTGAAGAATAAACCTTGTGCAACATTCGAGAGAATTCCTTAATTTCTTCCACCGTATGAGCTTCTTCTACTTTCGCTCCGTTTTTGAGTCCCTTTTTGATTTGCCGGATACGAGACGGGCTGAAACGATCTTCTGCTTTCTGTGTACTGTGCAGAGAATTGCGGACACGCAGCCAGTTGACCGGGAAAAAGTCGTTCTTCCGAAAAAAACGATAGCCGAACATTGAATTATCCAGATTGCGAAATTCAATAAGAATACAGGTGCGCGACGCTTCCTGAGTAAGATGTTCCAGCATTTCACCGAAAATTTCTTCTTCTTTCTCTTTACTTGCCGGGAGAGAGTTGTTCAGAAATTCGCCTGCACCATATACTACACATTGTTTGACAAGGGAGGAGGGGAGCCACTTTTTGGTCTTGCGTATGGCAGCAAGCAGACGTGCCACCGGTCTGCCTTTTTCTGTCGCCACTATCAGCAGTGGAGTGTACCCTGGAGTCGATTCATAGATCTGAAACAACTCCTTGGAATGGAATGTGTTATTCCCCGGTAAGTCGGGAATATCTTTTCCGCGGTAATATGTCGTTAGTTTAAGTGGCATCCAATTACAAATTTACACTTTTTATTCTTCATTCAACAAAAAAAAAGAGATTTTGTTGGTTTACCCTAAAGTTTGTCTTTTTGTTCTCTTCATATATTTGAGGAAAAAAGGAGTTGGAAAAGCGAATTTTCGTATTATTGCCATCTTTTTGTGAGTACAGAAGTAAAATGGAAACGTCTATGTAAAAGATTTACTCTAATTGTATTTTACTAAACAAAGAAAATTAATATTAACTTTAAATTAAGACGAATGAGAGAGAATGCATTTGTTGAAGCTTGGAAGACACAGCATAGACGCGTTTCCATGATTTTGGGGTTGACTTTATTGTGTGCCCCCTCTGCCATATCTGCTTATGCAGAAAATGGAGTGAATGATACTACCGTGCAAGCCGTCATGCAAACAAAGACTGTGAAAGGAACTGTCTTGGATGAAAATGGAGAACCGTTGATTGGTGTTTCTATTGTGGTGAAAGGTACGAGCACAGGTACAATTACTGATTTTGATGGTAAATTTTCGATTAATCTTCCGGCTGGAAGTAAAGAATTGGTTGTTTCTTATATAGGATATAAAGAGCAAACTGTTGCAGTGACCGGAAATGCACCGCTGAATCTAAAGATGGTGCCAGATACACAAGCTTTGGATGAGGTCGTAGTTATTGGTTATGGTGCAGTGAAGAAACGTGATTTGACAGGTGCTGTGGCTTCTGTAAAATCGGAAGATATTACCATGAATCCGGGAGTGAATCCGATGGATGCGTTGCAAGGTAAAATTGCAGGTCTGGACATCACTAATTCTTCCGGTCAGGCGGGTTCGTCACCAACAGTTCAGTTGCGTGGTACCCGTTCTTTACAGTTGGATGATGATGGTAATATTTCTTCCAGTGCATTCAAACCGACTTATATTATTGATGGCATGCCGGGTGATATTGCTACATTGAATCCCAATGATATTGAATCTATTGAAGTATTGAAAGATGCTTCTTCTACCGCTATCTACGGTTCAAGTGGTGCAAATGGTGTTATTATTGTGACAACAAAAGGAGCTAAGAGTGGAAAGCCGGTCATCAATTTCAATGCTTATGCCGGAACTACTTTGGGTGCCCGAGTTCCTAAAATGCGTACAGGTGACTCATATCTTAATTATATAAAAGATTCATATAAGCCTGTCGGTACTACGAATGAGGAAGAAATTTTTGGTGAAAGATATGATGCTATCAAAAATAACCAATGGGTAAATTGGGGAGATGAAGTTTTACATTCAGGTTTGAAGCAGAACTATAGTATTTCTGTAGCAGGGGGGACTGAGAAGACGAAAGCTTATTTCTCACTAAACTACACTGATGAGAAGAGTATGTACGAAAATGATAACTACAAAGTATACTCTACCCGTGTCCGTATAGATCAGGAAATCAATAAGTGGATTAATGCCGGTATTAATGTTCAGGCATCTTTCTCCAACAAGAATTCGCGGAATGCGGTTTTAGAAAGAGCGTTGTTCTCTACACCTTTGGGCGTTCCTTACAATGAAGATGGTTCTATCACAGAATTCCCGATTCCCGGTTCATCATCAGACCCGAATCCATTGGCAGATGAACAGGATGGGGTTTATAAGAACAATACAAAAGCAGGAAAGGCGTATGTTGACGCTTATCTTGAATGGAAACCGGTAAAAGGTTTATCTGTTAAGTCTCAACTTGGTGGCAGTTATTCTCAATCCCGTTCAGGTAAATTTATGGGAGAAGGTTCTTATAATGTGTTGAAAGGTAGTACGGTTGCGTATGGTGAAGCTACCAATAAGACAGGTTATAATTATAAATGGGAAAATATCGTTGCTTACCACAATACTTTTAATAAAGATCATGATCTGACTGTGACAGGTGTTACCTCCTGGAATTATAATCAGAGTGAGGAGTATTATGTCTATGGTGAGAATCCGGCAACGAATGATATGTTGTGGTATGCATTACAGAATGCTGATAATAAGAAACTGAGCAGCAAATATCTGATGTCCAAAGGAATGGGCTTTATCGGACGTGTCAATTACTCATATAAAGGTAAATACTTGTTCTCTGCTTCCGGTCGTTATGAAGCAGATTCTCGTTTGTCAAAGGACAACAGATGGAATCTGTTCCCTGCTGTTTCCGTAGGCTGGAGAATTTCAGATGAAGCATTCATGGCTGGAACAAAGAACTGGCTGGATAACTTGAAATTGCGTGTCGGTTATGGTGTTGCCGGAACTACTGCCGGTATCGCTGAGTATAGCTCAATGGCATCTTTGGAAAATGTAACTACTTCTTTGGGTGGTATGACTGTTCCGTCAGCTAAATTTACGGAATATATTACTAACCGCAATCTAACTTGGGAAAAGACCCATGACTTGAATATTGGTATTGATGCCAGCTTTCTAAATAATCGTATTGATCTGACATTGGATTTATATAAGACAAAGACAACGGATGTTATTCTTTCGCAAGCATTGCCAACTTCTATTATGGGTAATTATAACGGCAGTACTCCTTATAAAATGAATAAGAATGCTGCTGAAACAGAAAATCGTGGTATTGAAATGGCTCTTAATACCCGCAATATTGTGAAGAAGGACTTCACTTGGAGTTCAACAGTGACATTTACTGCTAACAAAGAAAAAATAAAATCTTTGATTGATGGGCAGGATATGATGTTCAATGCAAAGAAGGGGGACATGGTGTTTAAAGTAGGTGAGGGAGTCGGTTCTTTCTATAAATATAAGGTACTTGGTATTTGGCAGTATAGCGAAAAAGAAACTGCCGCTTTGTTCGGGTGCGAACCGGGTGATATTAAGCTGGATTTACCTAGTGTGAAAAAAGACGGAAATGGTTACTACTATATGAATCCTGAAGGAGAGCGCGTTGATATTACTGCAGAAAACCCCTACAGTGTGCGTGCGGATTATGACCGTCAGGTAATAGGGCGTAATACTCCGGACTGGACGCTGGGTTTCAAAAACAACTTCAGGTACAAAGACTTTGATTTGTCTATCTTCCTTTACGCACGTTGGGGGCAGATGATGAACTATGGTAGTGTAATAGGTAAATATTCACCTAATCCGGATTATAACATTCCTACTTATTTTACTTACTATGATAAGACAATCGAGGCAGATCAGAATGTTTTGTTCTATGCTATTGACCAGACTAAGGATAGAAGTGCGTATGAGGGATATGATTCTATGTATTATGTGGATGGTTCATTCTTTAAACTGAAAAACGTAACATTAGGCTATACGCTGCCTGGTAAACTTACAAAACGTTTTGGTATCAGTAACTTGAGAATTTATGCGACAATGACCAATCTGTTTACTTATTCGCCAAGCAAATATGTGAAGAATTACGACCCGGAAATGAACGGCAGCATTAACTTCCCATTGTCTCGTGATTGCATATTTGGTCTTAATTTAACTTTCTAAAAAATAGCAATATGAAAAAGATATATAGTTTAGTTCTACTTGTTGCCGGAGTTTTTTCTTGGGGCTCTTGCAGTCTTGATGAAGTGAACCCCAACAACTCGGGGCAGTTCTCCGATGGTTCTTATACATTGGAAACTTATAAGGCATTTACTAACTCGTGTTATACAGCCTTGATCAATAATATCTATCAAAGTAGTGATTACCTGGTTTGTACCGAAGCGGGTACTGATATTTGGGAAGAACCGAAATCGGGTTCCAGTTATCAACGTTACCATAGTTATAACGGCATGAAAACCGATGATAGCTATTATTATAAAGTGTGGCAATATTCTTATCTGTGCATTAATAGCTGTAATATTGTAATTGATGGAGCAGAGAATGTAACAGGAGATGAGAATGATATCAAAGAATGTGTGGCACAGGCCAGATGTCTGCGTGCTTACTATTATATGAATCTTGTGGAACAGTTTGGCAATATCGATTTGCAGTTGAAAGCTGCTGACAGTGAGAATATTTCTTTTGCGGCTCATCGTTCCACCGTCCCCGAAATTTATGCTGCTATTATCGAAGACTTGAAATTTGCCGTAGAGAATTTACCCGTAAGTTTCAGTGACTACTATAGTCGTGTTACGAAGAAATCGGCTATGGGATTATTGGCCCGTGCATACATTAATGGTGCCGGCTATGATTTGAAAGATACCGATGGAGTCAGCTTTCTGGAAAAAGCTTATGATACAGCAACAACCATGATTAATAACAAAGCGACTTATGAGTGGTATATGCATCCCACCTTTGCCGATGTATTCAATGAGAATAATAATCGTGACAATAAAGAAGCCTTGTTTATTGCTGCGGGTGCTGAAAGAAATTCAGATGCTTACACTAATGGTAACTACTCACAGAGTGAAATGTTCCGTCATTTCTTACCTTCTTTAGGAACGTATACGGATTTGGGATTGGTAGACAAAACTTCAAACTTTGTTTATGGTCGTCCTAATAGTAATATCTTCTTGCCTTCCAAATACCTGATGGACTGTTTTGCGGCTGATATGAATGACACTCGTTTTCGTTATTCATTTATCTCTGCTTACTCGTCTTATTCCATACCGGCATGGGGGGCCACTTATGAGTATGGAGGTTCTGCGTGTGCTAAAGAAATCACAAGCACGCTTGCTACTAAGTTTGGTATTCCGGCATCTAATATAGGCAAGAAAGTGTATCCTCATTTTAATTTAGAATCCAATAGTACAAATGACGCTAATTACTGTCAGTTGGCTATCTGGAATACAGATGGAACAGCTAAAACTACTCAGGAGAAAACAGAAGGTAACATCCTTCATCCTGCCCTGCCTTTAGATCCGGCTGAGGCTCATCAATATGCCATTTATTGTTCTTTGAAGACTTTGACAGAAGAGGAAAAAACTCAATATCCGGGCTTGGTTCTTAATGTATATGACTTATATGATGAGAATGGTACGGCACGTGCTACTTATGATAAACCTAGTACGGGTAGTTCATTGTGGTTGTCTATCTATCCGGCTCTTTCAAAGTTCAATATGCCGGGTAATAAATTTGTAGGTGCAAATGTTCAGAAAAAAACGATTGATGTGATGATAATGCGTATGGCAGAGGTTTACCTGATTGCAGCCGAAGCGTCTGTTCGTCTGAATAAGGGGGATGCTGCAGGATATATCAATGTACTCCGTACGCGTGCCGGTGCCGGTACTGTAAGTGAGTCACAGGTTGACCTGAATTATGTTTTCGATGAGTATGCCCGTGAGCTTTGCGGTGAGTGTTCCCGTTGGTATTTGCTGAAACGTAACGGAGCTTTTGAAACTCGCTTGGCTAGCTACAACAAACGTGCTGCTGAAAGCTTTAAGAAAGATTTCTATCTGCGTCCTATTCCTACCAAGTATCTGGAGGCTATTAATAATCCGGCAGAGTTTGGTCAGAATCCTGGTTATTAGTCTATTACTTAATAATCGATTATAAATAATAAAGCCGGACAGGAATTATTCTTGTCCGGCTTTATTATTTATGCATACTTTTTCTTATTTTTGCGTATCAACAAAACATTTCTAAAAGCGTTACGATTATGTTAGATGAAATACTTGCTTATAACAAACAGTTCGTTGAGAACAAAGGATATGAAAAGTATATTACCAATAAATATCCTGATAAAAAAATAGCGATCTTATCTTGTATGGATACCCGTTTGACAGCATTGCTTCCTGCTGCACTGGGCATTAAAAACGGAGACGTGAAAATGATCAAAAATGCGGGAGGTGTTATTTCCCATCCTTTCGGCAGCGTCATTCGTAGTTTACTGGTTGGCATCTTTGAGCTGGGTGTGGAAGAAATAATGGTGATTGCTCATTCGGACTGTGGTGCATGCCATATGCATAGCGAAGAAATGCTCGAAAAGATGAAGGCGCGTGGCATTAAAGCTGATTATATTGATATGATGCGTTTCTGTGGAGTCGATTTTCACAGTTGGCTGGATGGGTTTGAAGATACCGAAAAGTCTGTAAGGGGTACTGTCGATTTTATCGTACGCCATCCTTTGATTCCGTCAGACGTGAAGGTTTATGGATTTATTATAGATTCTACTACCGGAGAATTAACTCGTATTGTATAGGAAAGTTATTGTTCTGGTTCCGTTGAAAGTGGCCTGTGATTATGGTGACGCTATCCTGTTGTGATACCGTCACTATAAGCGTCGGATAGCGTCACTATGTCTGCCTCATAGCGTCACTATCCTGAGTACAAAAAAATAAGGCAGCTTTTTATCGGCTGCCTTTATCTTTCTGCGGTTATATACTCTCTTTGACTCATGCACTCGTTTGTAACAAACGGGGTGCCCGTGTTCTTTAATTTCTGCTTCACGGTTGGCTTTACGATTCGCTTTAATGTAATCGTCTTGTGTAATTCGTTTTTTCATAATGAATATATTTCTCAGTGCAAAGATACAATTTCATTTCTGATTACGGTTGGTTTGCGTTATCTTTGCATACATAAATCAAATGAAAACGGAAATAATATGGAAAATTTCAGTGAACTGATAAAGAATCGCCGTAGTATGCGCAAATTTACTGATGAGGAGTTGACTCAGGATGAGGTCGTAGCTTTGATGAAGGCTGCCTTGATGTCACCTAGCTCCAAGCGCAGTAATAGCTGGCAGTTTGTAGTAGTCGATGATAAAGAAATGCTGAAAGAACTGTCTCATTGCAAGGAACAGGCCTCTTCTTTCATCGCAGACGCTGCTTTGGCTATTGTCGTGATGGCAGATCCGTTGGCGAGTGATGTCTGGATTGAAGATGCTTCTATTGCTTCCATCATGATACAGTTGCAGGCGGAAGATTTAGGATTGGGCAGCTGCTGGGTGCAGGTTCGCGAGCGTTTCACCGCTACAGGAATGCCTTCAGATGAATTTATTCATGGAATTCTGGATATTCCTTTACAGCTTCAGATTCTTTCCGTAATTGCTATCGGGCATAAAGGGATGGAACGTAAACCATTCAACGAAGAACATCTCCAATGGGAGAAAATTCATATCAATAAGTTCGGAGGAAAATAACGATGGGAGCTGTCAAAGCCAATAATAATAAAGATACTTATAAGGCAACTGCCGTCACCTTTATTGTCATCGGAACTCTTTTTCTGATCAATAAACTACTTCCTTTCGCCTCTATCGGTTTGTCTTGGGTGATGAATAAGGACAATTTATTGTTGTATGCCTCTATTTGTTTTTTGATATTCAAACGCGATAAGTCGGTTGGTTTTGTGCTGTTGGGACTTTGGTTGGTGATGAATATCGGTCTGGTGATGTCATTGCTGGGTTCATTGTCCGGCTATCTGTTGCCACTGGCATTATTGATCATCGGAATTATTTTATTTTGGGTCTCAAAACGTTGAAGAAACAATGAAAAGAAGTATAGAAGATACACCTATTGTGTTTCTCGGTGCCGGAAATCTGGCGACTAATCTGGCAAAAGCACTTTACAGGAAAGGATTCCGTATTGTGCAGGTATACAGTCGGACAGAGGAATCGGCACGTACCCTGGCCGATGAGGTAGAAGCAGAATATATTACCGACTTAAAGGAGGTTTCGAAAGAAGCAAGATTATATATTATTTCATTGAAAGATGCCGCTTTCGTAGAACTTTTGCCTCAAATAACTGAAGGGAAACAACATGCACTGTTGGTACATACAGCAGGCAGTATCCCGATGAACATTTGGGAAGGTTATGCGGAGCGTTACGGAGTATTTTATCCCATGCAGACATTTAGCAAACAACGGGCGGTTGACTTTCGGGAAGTACCTTTCTTTATTGAGGCCAAAAGGCCGGAGGACGTCGAATTGTTGAAAGCTGTTGCCGGTACGCTCTCTGAAAAGGTGTACGAAGCCGATTCCGAGCAGCGCAGGAGCCTTCATCTGGCTGCGGTCTTTACTTGTAACTTTACGAATCACATGTATGCCCTCGCTGCCGAACTGCTGGAAAAGTATCATTTGCCTTTTGATGTGATGCTTCCTCTGATTGACGAGACGGCACGTAAAGTACATGAACTGCCTCCTTGTGATGCGCAGACCGGACCGGCTGTACGTTACGACGAGAATGTGATCAATAAACATCTTTCTATGCTGGAAGACACTCCGGCATTGCAGGAAATTTATAAATTAATGAGTAAAAGTATCCATGAGCACCATCAATTATGATCTATCCCGTATCAAAGCGCTGGCTTTTGATGTGGACGGGGTCCTGAGTTCGACAACAGTTCCGCTGCATCCTTCCGGAGAACCGATGCGTACAGTAAATATCAAAGACGGCTATGCCATCCAACTGGCGGTAAAGAAAGGGCTTCATATTGCTATCATTACCGGTGGGAGGACAGAAGCGGTACGTATCCGTTTTGCAGCATTAGGAGTAAAGGATTTGTATATGGGCTCTGCCGTTAAAATCCATGATTACCGTGACTTCCGTGATAAATACGGCTTGTCTGATGACGAAATACTCTATATGGGTGATGATGTACCAGATATGGAAGTGATGTGTGAGTGCGGGCTGCCTTGTTGTCCTAAAGATGCTGTTCCGGAGGTAAAGTCGGTTGCAAAGTATATATCTTATGCAGATGGCGGTCGTGGTTGCGGTCGTGATGTGGTGGAGCAAGTGTTGAAAGCTCATGGTAAATGGATGGCAGAAGATGCCTTCGGTTGGTAAATAACTAAATTGTAACTGAAAACATGCTTGAAAATTTAGATAAGTATCAGATTATATTAGCCTCCAACTCTCCCCGTCGGAAAGAATTGATGTCAGGCTTGGGGGTAGACTATGTGGTCAGAACATTGCCGGATGTGGACGAATCATATCCTGCCGATCTGTCCGGCGCTGAGATACCGGCATATATTTCCCGTGAAAAGGCAGACGCTTACCGGGCCATTATGCAACCGGGAGAACTGCTGATTACGGCAGATACCATTGTCTGGCTGGATGGAAAAGTACTTGGAAAGCCGGAAGGCAGGGAAGGAGCCGTTGAAATGCTTCGTTCTTTATCCGGTAAATCGCATCAGGTTTTTACCGGTGTTTGTCTCACGACCACTGAATGGCAGAAGAGTTTTACAGCTGCATCTGATGTGGAATTTGATGCCTTGTCCGAAGAAGAAATTCAGTATTATGTGGATAAGTATCAGCCTATGGATAAAGCGGGAGCTTATGGGGTGCAGGAATGGATCGGATATATAGGGGTAAAGTCTATTTCCGGCAGCTTCTACAATATAATGGGACTCCCCATACAGAAACTGTACGGGGAGCTGAAGAAATTATAATAAATCCAACATTAACGGGATATCCTCTTCTTGAATACCTTGTTTGAGAAGAGCTTCCTCGTCTTTCCGGAACATTTCCAGGAAGCGTTCACGGTTTCCATTGGCCGTAATTGACTTACCATATAAAGCGGCTGCTTTCTGGATATCTCCCATTGCCCAAGCGACATGTCCGGCGTTCATATAGTCGATGGCCAATGGCTTCTGTCCGATGATTTTTTCGTAATATTTCATTGCTTGTTCGTACTTCCGGCTGATGAATGAACACCATCCGATACCACGCCATGCTTTTATACAATTGCTTTCGATGAAATCCAGTTTGAAAAAATAATTGGCTGCTTCTTCGTATTGACCGAGTTCAGCCAGGCAACTGCCGATGTGGAAAATAACATTGGTGCTTTCCGGTGTAGCTTCTTCCACCTTTTTATAGTAGCTCAGTGCTGCCTGATAATTTCGGTTTAGCCGGTAACAGATAGCCAGATGGCGGTTGTTCCAAATATTATCCGGTTTCAATGTATCTGCTTTCAGATAAGCATCGATGGCTTCTGCATACTTCTTGTTTTTTTGCAGAGCATATCCCAGTTTCTGATAATATTCCGCACCTCTTCCTTTCAGTGCTCCGATCGTTTCCATTTCCTCATACACTTCTATCGCTTCATTCCAACGTTCTTTCTTTAAATAGAAATCAGCAATCGGGAATAGGATATATTCATTATACAGTACGTTATTAAGTGCAGGAATGTGATGCAAATCGAGTTTCTCTTTGAAGATATCTCTGAACTCATGACGGCGTACGCTAAGTTTGAAGAAACGGTACAGATCGTGCAGATATTGATTGCTGACTGTTCCCGGTCGTTCATTGAATTTCTTCATTGTTTCCGCGTTCGATTTTTCAGACAGTTCCGCCACTTGTTGCTCTCCAAGTTGACTCAGCATCATGTCTTGTTGAGCTTTAGGCAGCTGCCGGATCGTAAAGAAGAGTGAATATTTATCGCTGTTACTGAAAAATCCTGATTGGAGAATTAAATCCAGTAATGTGTTTTTTTCGTTTCCTTCCTGTTTTAGTTGTTTGATGACATCAGACTGTTGCTTACTGAATGGGTAAAACCAATTCTGTACTTCCCGAAAAAACGGATAGCTTTTGAGTGCCGCAAATGTACTCATATATACATCGGCCCCTTCCAGTTGCAATTCATTCATTTCGCGCAATTTGTCTCCCAGACCCGACTGTTCGAAAGCATCCGCCCAATCCGGGTTCTTGTCATCATTCTCTTCCTCATTCTCCTCAAAGCCGAATCTCATGTTTCGCATAGACGAAACATTCTTCAACATCTCGGGAATGATTTCTTCTCTCATTTTCTTGTCTATCTTTTCCGTTTCCTGACATAATAACATCTGGTGATAGATGCGTGCCACATCCTCTTGGAAGGAAGAAATCTCATCCATGAACTCAACCCTTTTGATCAGGTCGGGGTAGAGGGAAAGACGGTTTCTATAGATATGGAAAATGAAAATCACACCTACCAGTGCACGTTGGCTGGCATTGACGTCCGGGTGGCGGTAAGCGTCTAGCAACCACATAACTTTACGCAAGTCAAAGCATTCCATCAGACTTAATGTAACAGCACTGATAAACAGGCACAGGTCGTTCACCGGCAACAGTTCGGAGATAAGCATGGATTGTGCATCCTCTTCCTCTTCAGGAGTCCATGAACTGTTGGTCCATGTTTGCAGAAACATAAATTTGAGTGTATCTTCATGCCGTTTCAGTACATCGTCCATTTTCTCGTCGGATAACAGCCCGCTGACTGCCAAGTCGTCATTGAATGACTCCAGCATATGCAGCAGTTTTTTTAGAGTGTATGCTGACAAATCTTCCGATCGGGGAGTACGGCGTACCTCGTGATAATATCTTGATGAGGCGTTATCCAGCATGAGCAGGCGCGAACGGTCGGCTATTTCCCATGTATCAGCCACAAGTTTTCTGTATACATTCCAGCGTTCAGGGTCATTCGCTCCCTGGCGCATATACTCCAGCATATACTTGTAGGAGGTTTGCAGCTGCTCCATACGGTTACGTAAATCCCAGTCCGGACATTGCCAGAGCAGGGACTCCAACTGCATCAGAGCTTCCTTAAGTCTTTTTTCTTCTAGTAGAGAGCGTATATAGGCGTATTGTTCATTGATCGTTTTTTCGTTCATAATGGTTCAATTATTTATATGTAATAGAACAAAAAGGATGCCAAAAAGTTAGAATCTGACTTGCACCTGTGCCTGTATCATATTAGAATCCTTCTGTCCGTCTCCTTTTTTATCACAAAAAGTATATTGTGCCTGTACACGACATCTGGGGTAAAACCAGTATTGTAGTCCGGCAATGTAATTATTTTGTTTGAAATCAGCCGCCTTGTTCGGATTGAAATAATCGAAAGAGGCAATGAAATCGAAATTTTGTACTAAACGTACGCTGCCTGTCGCATAGAATCCTTCACTTTTTACGTTTTTGTCTTTTCCTGCGAGATATTCCGTACGGAAATTGAAAGCGGAAGTCGTGACGACACCTCCCAGGCTCATACGTTTCTTTGCGTAATTTTCTCCTGTTTTGATTCCTGAATATTGCGAGTCGGCTATGGCATGCCCGGTCCCCCGAATGAAAGATCCTCCTACGGATAGCCATTTGTTAGGATACACCATCAGATTGCCGACTACATCTTTCTGACTGTTTTTATCTTTGGTATTTAGCCCCTGTCCGTTCATGACGGCAAATTTGTATTGCAGGAAATCATGAAAAAGTTTTCCGTGAATCATCATACCAATGTCTCGTCCGGAAGTCATCCCATAACATTTGTCACTACCGCTGACTCCTGCCAGATAGCAGACTGACTGCGAATAACAGTTGATCAATTCTACTGTGGTGGGAGACAACTCGTTCTCAATGGTATAAGGTACTTTAAATTCTCCGATACGTGCTGTAAGTCCGGAGAAAATCCGGTAATCCGTATATACTTCGAGCAACATGCCGCCATTGTAGAAGTCATACATAAAATCGCATGTCCATCTGTCGGTGATTTTACCGTGTGCCATGAAGATGATCCGTTTGATGTCGAATGTGTTGTCCGGATTGGCAGCGTCATCGTATGTGTACCCCAGTTGTGCATAACCGGCCAGACTGATCCGTTCTTTCAGCGTATTGACAACTTGGTTCAATGGTGTTTTCTCCTGTGCTGTGAGCGTATTCTGTATACCGGACAGAATGAACGCGATCATTGAGAGTTGTAAGAGTGTTTTTCGCATGTGACTTGTTGTTATTTGATAGTGGTTGAATTTGTTTTTATAAAAGTTGTATCTATCAGATGATGATGGTCGGAATATGTCTGAGATATCCGGTTGTTTGCTTTCAGCCAGGATACTGCTTTATCTAGGTCGTCAGCTGAGGCCCGCTCCGCTTTTCTGTAAACAGGAAGTGCGATGAGGCCGGTCAGGTTTTCCGGGACACCGATCTCTATCAATACCTGTTTCCATTCTTTTTGAGGGTGCATTTTTATATAGTCTATTCCCAGATTATATCCGGTGATTAGTAGTTCGATTTCTTTTCTTTTTTCGTTGATCGCTTTTCGGGAGAAGGCAGTAGTGGTGAAGTCAATTCCCAATTCCTGTGTACTTATCAGAGACCGGTGCCGGGCATTCATTGCAATAGAGGCTGCCGGGTCGGGGAGGAAAGATGCGTCAATCTGATCGTATTGAAGCATTTGCAGGCGGAGAGGAAGCTGGGCTATTTCCGGTTTGTTCACTTCGGCTTGGCTGATTCCTGCTTTGTTCAGTAGCTGCTCGGTTGCATATTCGATAATGGTATTGCGTGAGACAGCAATATTTCTTTCTTTGAGTTCTTGAAGTTGGTTGATGCCGTTCTCTTTGGAGACGATAAAACAGAAATAACCGTCATTCTTCAGTATGATTCCTAAGTCGGTATGGTGGATAGCCTGTTGAGTTACCGCACTGAGATAGTCAGTAATCATGCCATCTATTGATTGGGTTTGAAAAGCTGCGTCGCGGTCATTGGCGGAATTGAAAGGAAGAATGGTTATATCCAAGCCCAAAGAGTCGTAGATTCCTTGTGCTTTGGCTATGTGAAAGGGAAGTCCGTCCAGCGTCGGAAGTATTCCCAGCGTGAGTGGTTGCAATTCCGTTGAAGGCAAAAAGACACTTTCTCCTTTTTTTCTTTGGCAAGAATAAAGGAAGAAAAGGAGGATACAGAATATGAGTGCCGCTCTCTTCATGCCTGAATGGATGGATAAGGTATAAATAAGGGCAACTCTTTTCACAAAGAACTGCCCTTGTAACACTTAATAGTACTAAATCATTATTCATTAATAGCAGCGATACCCGGAAGAACTTTTCCTTCGATTGCTTCGAGCAATGCGCCACCACCTGTAGAAACATAAGATACGCCGCTAGCCAGACCAAACTTGTTGACACAAGCTACAGAGTCGCCACCACCCACAAGTGAGAAGGCACCGTTCTTAGTTGCTTCAACGATAGCTTCACCTACTGCACGTGAGCCGTGAGTGAAGTTTTCGAATTCGAATACGCCTGTAGGACCGTTCCAAAGAATAGTCTTGGATTCTTTGATTACGTTAGCGAAGATTTCTTCAGTCTTAGGACCGATGTCAAGACCTTCCCATCCGTCAGGAATTTCGTCAACAGCACAGAACTGAGTGTTAGCGTCGTTAGAGAAAGCGTCAGCGATCTTGGCGTCAACAGCCAATACAAGGTTTACACCTTTTTCTTTAGCTTTCTTGATCAGATCTAAAGCCAGGTCAAGTTTATCGTCCTCACAGATAGAGATACCGATTTTACCACCCATTGCTTTAGTAAATGTATAAGTCATACCACCTGCAATGATCAGGTTGTCTACCTTGTTCAACAGGTTTTCGATGATTTCGATTTTGGAAGAAACTTTAGAACCACCCATGATAGCAGTGAACGGGCGTTTGATGTCGTTCAATACTTTATCAACAGCTTTTACTTCTTTTTCCATCAGGTAACCAAACATCTTATTGTTGGTATCGAAGTATTTAGCGATCAGAGCTGTAGAAGCGTGTGCGCGGTGAGCTGTACCGAACGCGTCGTTTACGTAACAGTCAGCGTAAGAAGCCAATTTCTTGGTAAATTCTTTCTGGCTTTCTTTTACAGCTTTCTTTGCAGCCGCTTTTTCTTCGTCTGTAGCATCTTCAGCCAAACCTCTTGGCTTGCCTTCTTCTTCAGCATAGAAGCGAAGGTTTTCGAGCAACAGAACTTCTCCCGGTTGCAGAGCAGCAGCTTTTACTGCAGCTTCTTCGCCCATGCAGTCGTTAGCGAACTGAACTTCAACGCCCAGCAGTTCAGACAGATGTTTGATGATATGTTTCAAAGAGAATTTGTCGGCAACGCCTTTCGGACGGCCCAAGTGAGAACCGATGATGATGCTACCGCCGTCAGCCAAAATCTTCTTCAAAGTAGGAAGAGCTGCACGCATACGAGTGTCATCTGTAATGTTGAAGTTTTCGTCCAGGGGTACATTGAAGTCCACGCGAACAAATGCCTTTTTACCGGCAAAATTGAATTTGTCAATTGTCTGCATAATACTCTATTTTTATTTAAAAGTGTTTTTAATATTCTCTTTTTTGATCGACCGCAAAGTTACTATTTATTTCGGTTCCTTGCTATTAAATCGTTATTTATTCTTGGCTTTTGGTGCCTCTTTTGTAACTTTATAAGTGTTACAGAAATATTTGCACATCATTTGCAAACCGCAGGTGTCACATTTCGGGGTACGTGCCTGACAAACATAACGACCGTGTAAAATAAGCCAGTGATGGGCTATGGGAATTAAGTTTTCCGGAATATTCTTTACCAGTTCTTTCTCTACGCTGAACGGAGTCGTACAGCTGTCCGGCACCAGACCGATACGGTGACTGACACGGAAAACGTGTGTATCTACCGCCATTGCCGCTTTATTGAATACAACGGACTGAATCACATTGGCGGTCTTTCTTCCTACACCGGGGAGTTTAATCAGATCCTCCATGTTGTCGGGTACTTTGCTATTGAAGTCATTAACCAGCATTTTGGCCATCCCTACCAGATGTTTGGCCTTGTTATTCGGATAAGACACGCTCCGGATATATTCGAAAATAACTTCCGGAGTACTGGCAGCGAGAGCTTCCGGGGTAGGGAAGTCCCTGTAGAGAGGGGGAGTGATCATATTCACTCGTTTATCCGTACATTGTGCAGAGAGAATGACAGCGATCAGCAATTCATACGGATCATTATAATGTAATTCTGTTTCGGCTACAGGTACATTTTCCTGAAACCAGGCAATAACTTTTTCATAACGTTCTTTCTTTCTCATCTTAGTTTGTTTTTATGGTAGTGAGGCGTTACTTTTAATTTGAAATAAACAGCGGAGACGACTGTCAGGCAGGCACCGAAAAGATACGCTTTGTCAAACGAACAGATTTCGGCTATATACCCTCCGGTCAACATACCGATACCGATTCCTACGTCCCATGAGGTCAGGTAAGTAGAAGTGGCTGTCCCCCGCTGGTTGTTGGGAGCAAGATTCACGAACAGGGTGTTGAATGCCGGAAACATAATTCCGAATCCGATACCCATGAGCAGGGCAATTCCGAAAAACAGTATGGTACAGGCTGTATCATTCCATTGAATAAGGTACACGCAGGATGCGAGCAGGAAGAAACTGACTACAACCAGATAAAGTCCGGCGGCAATCACTTGCGTTATTTTTCCCCGGTCTACCAGTTTGCCTGAAAATATTCGGGAAATCGCCATACCAATCGCCATAAAGGTAAAGAAGAAACCTGTTTGTGTATGAATTCCTATTTCCCGGGCATACATGGCAACGTAGTTGGTGGTCATTCCGTAAGGTATGGAGAGCAGCAGCAAGCTAAGTCCCGCAGGCATTCCTTTCAATAAAATAAAACGGTCGAGTGAAATCGGCTCTCGCTTCACGGGCGGTTTATAAGGTGTTTTTACCAGACTTGCAGACAGGAATCCCAGCATACAGGAACCGAGCGCATAACAAAATATAGTGGCGAAAGAAACTCCTCCGTCATGTAAGAACAGCCCGAACATCGGCCCGATGGACATGGCGATATTATTGGTCAGTCCATAATATCCTAGTCCCTCTCCTCTGCGGGAAGAAGGCATAATATCAATAACTACTGTATTTCCGCCTACCGTGACCATGCCGAAAGAGACTCCATGAATAATTCGGAATATAATAAATAAGGTGAGCGAACCGGCAATAAGATATCCCGCAAACATCAGCATAAAGATGAAATAAGCGAAGAGATAAAGTGGCTTGCGGGCGAATGTATCCAACAGATAACCAGAAAACGGGCGAATACAAAGTGCAGCTACCGTATAACAGGAAAGCACGATGCCGATAGTGGAATTTCCAGCCTGAAAAAACTCGGATAAATAAAACGGCAAAACAGGAATCAGCAACCAGAAACCGAAGTAGAGCAGGAAGTTGGCTGCCAAGATGAAACAATAACCGGGAGTAATGAGTCTATCCTTTGCCATAATAATAAGCATTCAATTTACTAATGAAGATAATCAGTCAATGTCTTCAGTTAGTGTAATTGTTATATTGATAGAATGCCAATGTCCCGATTACCGTTTGACGGTTTTATCACGGACATTGGCACACTGGTAGATTTGCACTTAATAGGCCGCTTCGAATTCCTTTAAGAAGCGTGTATCATTTTCAGAGAACATACGAAGGTCTTTCACCTGATACTTCAGGTTAGTGATGCGCTCGATACCCATTCCGAGAGCATATCCACTGTAGACTTTGCTGTCGATGCCGTTTGATTCGAGCACGTTCGGATCTACCATACCGCAGCCGAGGATTTCCACCCAGCCGGTATGTTTGCAGAACGGACAACCTTTACCGCCACAGATGTTACAGCTGATATCCATTTCGGCACTTGGCTCTGTAAATGGGAAGTAAGACGGACGCAGACGGATTTTAGTATCCGCACCAAACATTTCTTTAGCGAAAAGCAGCAATACTTGCTTTAAGTCGGTGAATGATACGTTTTTGTCTACATACAATGCTTCTACCTGATGGAAGAAACAGTGTGCACGGTAGCTGATAGCTTCGTTACGGTATACACGTCCCGGACAGATAATGCGGATAGGAGGTTTTGAAGTTTCCATCACACGGGTTTGTACGGAAGAAGTATGAGTACGGAGCACAACATCCGGATGAGCTTCGATGAAGAATGTGTCCTGCATATCGCGTGCCGGATGATCTTCGGCAAAGTTCAGAGCCGAGAATACATGCCAGTCGTCTTCAATTTCGGGACCTTCGGCAATACTGAATCCCAGGCGTGCGAAGATATCGATGACTTCGTTCTTTACAATCGTAATCGGATGACGTGTACCGAGTTCTATCGGATAAGCCGAACGGGTCAGGTCCAAGCCGTCACAACTGTTATCCTGACTTTCGAACTGTTCTTTCAGCGCATTGATTTTGTCCTGCGCTTTAGTTTTCAGTTCATTCAGTCTCATGCCGACTTCTTTTTTCTGTTCGGCAGCTACGTTACGGAAATCCGCCATCAAATCGTTAATGGCTCCCTTCTTACTCAGGTATTTGATGCGGAGAGCTTCGAGTTCTTCGGCATTGGAGGCGTGCAAAACTTCTACCTCTTTCAGAAGTTGTTCAATCTTAGCTATCATATTTTTGATGTATTGTTATTCAGTTTCTTAGTAAAAACCGTGCAAAGATATAATTTTATCACGAACCATCGAAATAATTTGTATCTTTGTTGCCGACATGTACCGAAAATCGGGGAGCACATATGAAAAAGATTGTTATTTCTCTTCTACTATTGACATTATCGTTTCGCCTGTCAGCTCAGATTGATTATCTGGAGCCGGTGAAGCCTTTTACTACCTATACTGGTGAGTTGGGTGAGTATTATCGGAATGTATTTTCTTTGCTTAATACAGGTTTTCAACAGCCTCCTTATGCGCGTTACGTGGCAATTCCTTCTTTTTCGCCGGAGTATGCAATGTCGGTAGAGAAGAAGAACGGGCGTTGTCTGCTGATTGCAAATACATTGTCGCGCACCTATTGGCAGGCAGAGAAAGGGACGGTGAAGGTAGAAACGAAATCAGTGCCGATCAGTCAGTCTTTATACCAGTCTTTGGGAGCTATTGCCCGTTTGGTGACAAGCCAGATACAAGATATGGACGGTTCCACAGCCGGGTTGGATGGAGTTGTTTATTACTTTTCTTCGACAGATGCAAAAGGGAAAGAGATCATGGGGCGGAAGTGGTCGCCGATGAAAGGAACTTTGATGGAGCGCCTTGTGTTGGTGTGCCAGTCGGCTTACATGTTGTCTCAGGGAGAAAATATCTCCGAACAAGCGTTGGCAGAGGAAGCCAATGCTCTGTTGAAAGAATTGGAGACTCGTGCGAAAGAACAACCGGATGCTTATAAAAAGCCGGTGTATGTAGGTATTTACTCGGTGGGGGTGAAGCAGAGGAGCCCTTCAGGCAAGGAGATAGAGGAATTACCTCACTTACCCGATAGTTGCCCGAATGAATATGTTGCTGCCCGGATGGTTTATCCTGCGGATTTGTTGGCTAAGAATATTTCAGGATATGCCTTGTGTGAGTTTACCATAGATAAGGAAGGAGTCATTCTTCGTCCTCATATTCTGAAATCTACCCATCCGGAGTTTGCGGAAGAAGCTCTTCGTATTGTGAAGGAAATGCCGAAGTGGACTCCTGCGCTTGTGGGTGGTAAGCCTGCTGACAGTACTTATACATTGTATGTGCCTTTCCGCCCTCGACTGTATAAAGAGCAGGTACGTGAGCGTGGTTTGTCCAAAAAAGATTAAAGTCCGGAACTTTTCTTATTTTATATTGTATTATTAGCGTAACCAATTTAAAATAGAAAAGATATGGATGATATGATTAACAGACATGATTCGATTGCCGAAGAGAACATCGAACCGAATGGTCGCCCGGCAACAAACGAGTTTGAGGAATGGAGTGACGAAGTTTCTGACCGTGCAGATAATGTTTTTAAGAAAGACAAGAAAGAGGGTCCTGTTAAGGATCGTGAAAAGCGAATTAAAGAAATGGATGAAGTAATAAAAAAGGACCTTGAATAAAGGTCCTTTTTGGTTTTCTTTTTATCACATCACCCTTTTGAGTGTTTGGCAGCATTGCGTTTCTGTTTCAAACGTTCTTTTTCTGCCTTGTATCTGTTCTTGAGGACTTTGATTTTTTCTTTTTTGACATCTTTAGGTGAGTCACTGTCTTCGATAGCTTCTTTTTCCCGTTCAAACTTCTTTTCCAGTTGTTCTAGACGATTGTCATATCTGTCACTAATGGCTTTCTTCATTCCATCGTTGTAGTCTATGCTTTCGTAATGACTTTCCCAGGTCTTGACTTGATTCTCCATGAGAATTTTCCTGATAGCGGCTTTGTGTTCAATGGCTAAAGCTCTTTTTCTTTGTCCCTTTTCATACCCCGGCAGATTACTTTTTCCGATGGCTCTGAATTTAGCTCCAACTTCCCGGTTTAATTTCTTGATTTTTGCAATTTGGTCGGCTGACAGGTTCAACACCTTATCCGATTCGATTCTTTTGTAGACATCGAAATTTGCATCCTGAGCATATGTAAATGATACAAATGCAGATGCAACAAAAACTAAAATTGCTTTTCTCATAATGTAATTTTAATAATAAATAATCGAGGGTAAAGATAGGGCTATTAATGAATGAACAAGCTTTTAATCTATGAAAACATATTAAAATGACAGTTTCCGTCTTGTTATGTTAGCTTTTGGATATAGGCTTGCATTTTATGAAATTTTTTTTAGTAATTTTGTTGCTAATAGATACATGGGGAACTTTATTAGCTTTGATTGTTTCCAAATTGAAGAAAGAAACTAAAAATGTAGATTTTATGATAAAGGCATTATTGCTTGATGTAGATGGTACTTTATTGAGTTTTGAGACTCATGCGGTATCCCAGTCTTCTATTGACGCTCTTAGGAAAGCTCATGATAGGGGAATAAAAATAGTGATAGCTACCGGTAGGTCGGCATGTGATCTTCGTGAAATAGAATCTGTACCGTATGATGGAATAATTGCATTGAATGGAGCTGATTGCATTTTGCATGATGGTACTGTGATAAGAAGAAGTCCGATTCCGGATAAGGATTTTAAGAAAGCAATGGAGATTGCACGGGAGTTTGATTTTGCTGTTGCTCTTGAGTTGGATGAAGGGATATTTGTCAATCGTCTTACCCCTATCGTCGAGAAGATTGCCCGAATCGTAGAACATCCGGTCCCGCCGGTTGTAGATATTGAAGAAATGTTCGGTAAGAAAGAGTGCTGCCAGCTTTGTTTTTATTTTGATGATGAAACAGAGAGAAAAGTGATGCCGCTTCTGCCCACTCTTTCCTCCTCTCGCTGGCATCCTTTATTTGCTGATATTAATGTTGCGGGAACAAGTAAGGCTGCCGGTCTTTCATTATTTGCTGATTATTATAAAATTGAACCTTTAGAAATAATGGCGTGTGGTGACGGTGGTAATGATATTCCTATGCTGAAAGCTGCCGGAATAGGAGTAGCTATGGGCAATGCATCCGAACAAGTCAAATCTGTTGCCGATTTTGTTACTGATACGGTAGATGATAATGGACTTTGTAAGGTGTTGAAGCGTTTTGGATTAATTTAATATTAATAATGGAGCTGATTGGAGGCTAACTTAAAAAGAGTAACTTGTGACAAGTTACTCTTTTTAAGTTGTGGAGCGTATCGGACTCGAACCGATCACCTCGACACTGCCAGTGTCGCACTCTAGCCAGATGAGCTAACGCCCCGTTTTTTCTTAACTGACATAACGTTTGTAAACGTTTTGCTTTTGTTGGCGCAAATATAATGGAATATTCTGAAATAATTGCTATGTTTGCGGAAATAAATATATTGAAAGGACGATGATATGCTGATTTATAATACAACTTTTCAGGTGGACGATGCTGTTCACGATAATTTTTTGATTTGGATAAAAGAGAGCTATATACCTGAAGTGCAGAAGCACGGAACATTGAAGGCCCCACGTATTTGCCGGATATTGAGTCATCGGGACGAAGGAAGTTCTTATTCTCTGCAATGGGAAGTAGAAAGTAGTGGATTGCTGCATCGCTGGCACATGGAACAGGGAGTACGACTGAATGACGAACTGAAGAAAATATTCAAGGATAAAGTAGTCGGATTTCCGACATTGATGGAGATAGTAGAGTGATTCAGCCGGTAAAAGAAAAGATTATTCTGGGTATTGACCCCGGTACGACCATTATGGGATATGGTATTCTGCGTGTGAAAGGTACCAAGCCTGAGATGATTGCGATGGGTATTATCGATTTGCGTAAATTTGCCAATCATTATTTGAAGTTGCGTCATATTCACGAACGGGTATTGAGCATCATCGAAAGCTATCTGCCGGACGAACTGGCTATTGAAGCGCCGTTTTTCGGCAAGAACGTACAATCCATGCTGAAATTGGGACGTGCTCAGGGAGTGGCGATGGCAGTAGCATTGAGCCGTGATATTCCGATCACAGAATATGCTCCTTTGAAAATCAAGATGGCTATTACTGGCAACGGACAGGCATCAAAAGAACAAGTGGCAGACATGTTGCAGCGAATGCTTCATTTTCCTAAAGAAGATATGCCTGTCTTTATGGATGCAACGGACGGTTTAGCGGCAGCCTATTGTCATTTTCTGCAAATGGGATGCCCGACAATGGAAAAAGGGTATAGTAGCTGGAAAGATTTTATTGCGAAGAATCCCGATAAGGTGAAATAAACTCGCGATGAAACAGGAGTGGAGTGAGTAAGGTAATAAACAAGTAAGTTGTAGGTAATGTGAGTACCACAGGGAAGGTTTAGTATGAAGATGGGAACTAATTATTTAGCAATATTGGGGGTGACCACGGTGACGACAGTAATGAGTTGTACTACTGCGAAAAAGGAATATATGTCTTATGAATTATATCCGGTTCGTACGGGAAATCTGATTGAAATGGAGTATACACCGGAGGCAACAAAGTTTACTCTTTGGTCGCCTACGGCAGATGAAGTGCGCCTGATGCTTTATGAGGCAGGTGAGGGCGGACACGCCTATGAAACGGTAAAGATGCAACCGGGAGAAGAAGGTACGTGGTCGGCTGTAGTAAATAAGGACCTCATCGGCAAGTTCTATACTTTTAATGTGAAGATTGATGACAAGTGGAAAGGAGACACCCCTGGAATAAATGCTCGTGCTGTCGGAGTGAACGGTAGACGGGCTGCCATTATTGATTGGCAATCCACCAACCCGGACGGTTGGGAGAGTGACATCCGTCCCCCTTTGAAGTCGGCTGCCGATATGATTATTTATGAGATGCACTACCGTGATTTTTCGGTAGATTCCACTTCAGGTGTGAAGCATAAAGGGAAATATCTGGCACTGACCGAACATGGAACGATGAATTCCGACAAGTTGCTGACAGGAATCGACCATCTGATAGAACTGGGCGTGACACATGTACACCTGCTTCCTTCTTTTGACTATGCTTCGGTAGATGAAACCAAGCTGAATGAAAATTCGTATAACTGGGGCTATGACCCACAAAACTATAACGTGCCGGATGGTTCCTATGCCACCGATCCCTACCAGCCTGCCACTCGTGTGAAGGAGTTCAAGCAGATGGTACAGGCATTGCATAAAGCAGGTATCCGTGTGATTATGGATGTAGTGTACAATCATACATTCAATACGGACGAGAGTAATTTCGAACGTACCGTTCCCGGTTATTTCTATCGCCAGAAAGAAGATAAATCGCTGGCTAATGGTTCAGGATGTGGCAATGAGACTGCCAGCGAACGCCCTATGATGCGTAAGTTTATGGTGGAATCCGTTCTCTATTGGATAAAGGAATACCATGTGGACGGCTTCCGGTTTGACTTGATGGGAATTCACGATATCGAAACGATGAATGAGATCCGGAAGGCGGTGAATATGATTGATCCCACAATCTGCATTTATGGAGAAGGATGGGCAGCCGAAGCCCCCCAGTATCCGGCTGATTCTCTGGCAATGAAAGGAAATATAGCACAGATACCCGAGGTGGCTGTTTTCTCTGACGAGTTGCGTGACGGACTTTGTGGCCCCGTCGGTGATAAGCATAAAGGAGCTTTTCTTGCCGGAATTCCGGGAGAAGAGATGAGTGTAAAGTTCGGTATAGCAGGAGCCATTGAGCATCCGCAAGTACATTGTGACTCGGTAAATTATACTAAAAAGCCCTGGGCAAAACAGCCTGTGCAAATGATTAGTTATGTCTCCTGTCACGATGGTTTATGCCTGGTAGACCGGCTGAAAGCAAGTATGCCCTCCATCACTCCTGAACAACTAATTCGCCTTGATAAACTGGCACAGACCGTCGTCTTTACTTCACAAGGCATTCCGTTTATTTATGCCGGAGAGGAAATCATGCGTGACAAGCAAGGCATAGATAATAGTTATAAAAGTCCGGATGCGGTAAATGCCATCGACTGGCGGCGTAAGACAACTAACGGTGATGTTTTTATTTACTATAAACGATTGATCGACCTGCGTAAATCTCATCCGGCTTTCCGTATGGGAGATGCCGCTCTGGTCCGGAAACATCTGGAATTTCTTCCCGTGGAAGGAAGCAATCTGATTGCTTTCCGTCTGAAAGACCATGCAAATGGAGATCCTTGGGAAGAGATCATCGTTGCATTTAATTCTCGTCCTACTCCTGCCAAACTGGCTGTTCCGCTTGGTAAATATACAGTTGTATGTAAAGACGGAGTGATAGATACGCGTGGATTAGGCATACAAAACGGGCCGGAAGTTATTATTCCCGGTCAGTCGGCTTTGATTTTATATAAGTAAATTCTAACAGAATAGAAGAATATGATTCAAAATACATTCAACATAGCGGGGGGCGTGGCACGCAACCCGCTAGTGCGTTTAGCTACTCCAATCACGGCAACCATTTCGGTTGGTGAACACATTGCAATCGTAGGACCTAACGGAGGGGGAAAAAGTCTTTTTGTCGATACTCTGATTGGGAAATATCCGCTGCGTGAAGGAGTGTTGCAATATGACTTTTCTCCTTCTGCCACTCAGACTGTCTATGATAATGTAAAATATATCGCTTTTCGTGATACTTACGGAGCAGCCGATGCTAATTATTACTATCAGCAACGCTGGAATGCCCACGATCAGGACGAAGCACCCGATGTTCGCGAAACGCTGGGAGAAATCAAAGACGAACAGCTGAAACAAGAACTGTTTGAACTCTTTCGTATTGAGCCGATGCTCGATAAGAAGATCATCCTTCTTTCCAGTGGTGAACTGCGTAAATTCCAGCTGACCAAAACTCTGCTGACGGCTCCTCGCGTATTGATTATGGACAATCCGTTTATCGGGCTGGACGCACCTACCCGTGAGTTGCTGTTCTCTTTGCTCGACCGTTTGACAAAGATGTCATCCGTGCAGATTATTCTGGTATTGTCGATGCTGGACGATATCCCTTCCTTTATAACGCATGTGATTCCTGTGGATAAAATGACGGTATACCCTAAGATGGAGCGTGATGCCTATCTGGAAGCTTTTCGTTCCGGAGATATAGCGGTTTCTTTTGATGGGTTACAGCAGCGTATACTTGATTTGCCTTATGATGGAAATAATTATGATTCCGATGAAGTAGTCAAACTGAATAAAGTCAGTATCCGCTATGATGACCGCACTATTCTGAAAGAGCTCGACTGGACAGTGCGCCGTGGTGAAAAATGGGCATTGAGTGGTGAAAACGGAGCCGGTAAATCCACTCTGTTAAGCCTTGTCTGTGCAGATAATCCACAATCCTATGCTTGTGATATCAGCCTTTTCGGACGAAAGAGAGGAACAGGAGAGAGTATTTGGGAAATTAAAAAACATATTGGATATGTAAGTCCGGAGATGCACCGTGCCTATCTCAAGAATCTGCCGGCTATTGAAATCGTGGCCAGTGGTCTTCATGACAGTATCGGATTGTACAAACGCCCCCAGCCGGAGCAAATGGCTATTTGTGAATGGTGGATGGATATATTTGGCATCGCCGAATTGAAAGATAAACCTTTCCTGCAACTTTCCAGTGGAGAACAACGCCTGGCGTTGCTGGCACGTGCCTTTGTTAAAGATCCGGAGCTGCTGATTCTGGATGAACCGCTTCACGGTCTGGATACTTATAATCGTCGTCGGGTAAAGAAGATTATTGAAGCCTTCTGCCATCGCAAAGACAAGACGATGATTATGGTGACTCACTACGAGTCGGAACTGCCGGGCACTATTACAGACCGTCTTTTCTTGAAGAGAAACCGATAGAAACAGACGGTTGTCTGAAAAGCAATGTTCCGCTCTGCTATTCTGAACGTGGTAAAGAATGGCAGAGTAACTGAAAAGAATATCCTGTTTCTTTAATTAATAGGATGTGTGAACCAGAAACAGGAACCTTTTCCCGGTTCTGATTCTACGCCGATTTTCCCTCCCAGTTGTGTCACGATACTCTGGCAGATAGGCAATCCGAGTCCCGTACCGGGAATAAAGCTGTTGAGTTTTACAAATCGGGTGAAGATAGCTTTCTGTTTTTCCGGTTCTACTCCCATTCCTGTATCCTGAACAGAGAATTTCACTTCGTTTCCATTTATCTGATAATCGATGGTGATGCTTCCTTCGGAAGTGAATTTAAAAGCATTCGTCACGAAGTTCAGCAATACCTGATATAATCTGTTCTTGTCACTGGTGAAGGTCAGTTCGGGCAAATCATCTTTCAGGCGGAGTTCTACTTGTGGAGTCGCTTTCATTTGCATAGCCTGAAACAGATCGCTGCAAAGCTGTTTTGCATTCACTTTTTCGGGAATAATGTCAAAAGTTCCCGCTTCAATTTTCGACAAGTCGAGAATATCGGAAATAAGCTGAAGTAACAGCTTGTTATTATCTTCTATGATCGTGATGTACTGATGCTTTTCTTCCTGATCCTCCGCCTCTTCCAGCATACTCGAAAAGCCGATTATCGCATTGAGCGGAGTGCGTATCTCATGGCTCATGTTGGCAAGGAAGGCAGATTTTAAGCGGTCCGCTTCTTCGGCTTTATCCTTGGCTTTGATCAGCATTTGTTCGGTCTCTTTTAGCTGCGTAATGTCAAAGTTGATACACAGCATTTCAATGATGTTGTCCTGCGGTCGATAGTTACGGACCAGCACATTCACCCGTGTCCATGTGTAGTTTCCGTCAGCTCTGCGGATGCGTACATCCCTGCATAATTTCGAACTTTCACCTTTTATCACCTTAGCCAGGAAGTCGAGCATGACAGCCCGGTCCTCCGGATGGAAGTGAGAATGGATGCCGATAATTTCAGGTAACGGTGTACCTTCCTCTTCTCCTACATTTTTATACCAGCTGCTCAGGGCATACCCATCGCGGCTTAATGCGTCGAAATGAGCATATCCTACTTTGGCATAATCGCCTACCAGTTCAAAGAAATTCTTGAATTCCTGAATTTTGTTGTAGGCGATGGTGTTTTCCGTCTTGTCTACGTTTATCAACAGGTAATTAATGGGCTGCCGAGCATGATCATAAAGTGTTGTTATTCTTGTTGTCAGATTAAGGAAACCGGATGATTTCTCCGATTCGTAATATCCGTTGATCTTTGAAAAATCATATTGGAAGGTGAATTCAATATCTTCGTTTTCTTTGATTTTCGGCTTTATCTCTTCCGGAAGAACCGGATTCTCAAAAATGTTAATGCCAATTATTTTTTCTTTATGAGTAATATGGAACATTTCCAGTTCCTTCTTATTTAAGTCAATCAGATCTCCGTTTTTATTATATAGTTCAATGCCGACAGGGATGTTTTTGTAGATATTGTGCAGAATACGTTCACTGTTGTGCAGTGCCCGGTAGGCGGAAGCCATGTGAGGGCTGTCCTGTGTTTCTGCTATTCCATATATTTTGGTGTTTCCTTCCTCATCCGTTTCCTGAAAACATCTTTTACTGCGAATCCACACCTCTCCTTGGGGAGTGTCGAGTAGATATACCTCTTCAACCGTTTGTTGCAATTTGTCAAAAGAGTAGCTGGTGGTATGATGCTGGTCCTCCCGCAAGATACGCTTATTGAAATCCTCAAAACTTATCACCCCGTCTTCGTCTATCCCAAGTAGTCGGGAGATGAACTCGGAACATACATAACTTTCTGTTTTTAAGTCCGCTTCCCACCATCCTATATTCGCTTTATTCAGCAATTTTTGCAGGAATGTATATTCTTTCTGTTTATTCGTTTTCAATGGTTTACTTGTTTTATCTGCGGTTGAATATTTATTTAGTTCGTAAAAATAGTCATTTCTATTGAATAGTTTTCAATAAACCATCACTTTTAGGTATTGATACCTTCTGATTATTTCATGAACTTTGTAGAGAAGCAAAATGTTGTATATATAAACAGAAGAAAGGAGACCATTAAGAATGAAAAAGATAGTATTACTTCGTCATGGAGAGAGTGCCTGGAACAAGGAAAACCGTTTCACGGGTTGGACGGATGTAGACCTGACAGAAAAGGGAGTTGCTGAAGCTGAAAAGGCGGGTGTCACATTGAGGGAATATGGCTTCAACTTTGATAAAGCCTACACTTCTTATCTAAAAAGAGCAGTCAAAACCTTGAACTGCGTACTTGACAAAATGAATCTGGACTGGATTCCCGTTGAGAAGAGCTGGCGTCTGAATGAGAAGCATTACGGTGATCTGCAAGGGCTCAATAAGGCGGAAACAGCAGAGAAATACGGAGAAGAACAAGTGCTGATCTGGCGACGCAGCTATGATATAGCTCCCAATCCACTTTCCGAAACCGATTTGAGAAATCCGCGTTTCGATTACCGCTACCACGAAGTACCCGATGCGGAATTGCCGCGTACCGAATCATTGAAAGATACCATCGACCGTATTATGCCCTATTGGGAATCGGATATATTCCCGGCTTTGAAAGATGCCCACACCCTGTTGGTCGTGGCACATGGCAATAGTTTGCGGGGGATTATCAAGCATCTGAAACATATCTCTGACGAAGACATCGTCAAGTTGAATCTTCCTACTGCCATTCCTTATGTATTCGAGTTTGACGAGAACCAGAATGTTTCCAACGATTACTTCCTGGGCAATCCGGAAGAGATCCGTAAGCTGATGGAAGCGGTAGCCAATCAGGGAAAGAAAAAATAGCAGGCTTTGTGTGCCTGCATATCATTGTTATACATTTAAAAAAATAAAGTTATGAGTAAAATAGTTGATTTATTAGGAGATAAGACCAGTTATTATCTGGACCACACCTGTAAGACCATTGATAAATCGTTGATTTATATACCCTCACCGGATACTATCGATAAAGTCTGGATTGATTCGGACCGCAATATCAAAGTGTTGAATAGCTTACAGGCTATTCTTGGACACGGACGTCTGGCAAATACCGGTTATGTGTCCATTCTTCCTGTCGATCAGGATATCGAGCATACAGCCGGAGCATCTTTTGCTCCGAATCCTATTTATTTCGATCCGGAGAATATTGTGAAGTTGGCTATCGAAGGCGGTTGTAATGCGGTCGCTTCTACATTCGGCATTTTGGGGTCAGTTGCACGCAAATATGCCCATAAGATTCCTTTTGTAGTTAAACTGAATCACAACGAATTGCTGACCTATCCTAATTCATACGATCAGGTCATGTTCGGCACGGTCAAAGAAGCTTGGAATATGGGAGCTGCGGCTGTAGGTGCTACCATTTATTTCGGTTCCGAACAGAGCCGTCGTCAGTTGGTAGAGATTGCGGAGGCTTTTGAGTATGCTCATGAGTTGGGTATGGTTACCATTTTGTGGTGTTACCTGCGCAATAGTGACTTCAAAAAAGGTGGTGTGGATTATCACGCTGCTGCCGACCTGACCGGACAGGCTAATCGTCTTGGCGTTACGATCAAAGCAGATATTGTAAAGCAAAAACTTCCTACTAATAATGGTGGTTTTAAAGCAATCGGTTTCGGTAAGACAGACGAACGCATGTATACAGATCTTGCTACGGAACATCCGATTGACCTCTGTCGCTATCAGGTGGCAAACGGTTATATGGGACGTGTCGGATTGATCAATTCCGGCGGTGAATCTCATGGTGCTTCCGATTTGCGCGATGCGGTCATAACAGCTGTTGTCAATAAGCGTGCCGGTGGCATGGGATTGATCAGTGGACGTAAGGCTTTCCAGAAGCCGATGAATAAAGGTGTTGAATTATTAAACGCTATCCAGGATGTTTACCTCGATCCGGCAATAACCATTGCCTGATCTAGGAAAGATAAGAATTAATTCTTATCTTTGACTACCAGATAGTTAACCATTAAAAATTAGAGTTATGAAGTTTTTTATTGACACAGCCAATTTGGAGCAGATTCAGGAGGCGTATGACCTCGGAGTACTTGACGGAGTGACTACCAATCCTTCGCTGATGGCGAAAGAAGGCATTAAAGGTACGGAGAATCAACGTGAACATTACATTAAGATATGCAAGATTGTCAATGCTGACGTGAGTGCGGAAGTAATAGCAACGGATTATGAAGGGATGATCCGCGAAGGGGAAGAGCTTGCCGCACTAAATCCGCATATTGTTGTAAAAGTGCCTTGCATTGCCGATGGTATCAAAGCTATCAAGTACTTTACAGAAAAAGGAATCCGGACGAACTGTACACTGGTCTTTTCCATAGGACAGGCATTGCTGGCGGCAAAAGCCGGAGCTACCTATGTTTCTCCTTTTGTCGGACGTCTGGACGATATTTGTGAAGATGGGGTAGGGCTTGTCGGCGATATAGTACGTATGTATCGTACCTATGATTACAAGACTCAGGTATTGGCAGCTTCCATCCGCAATACGAAACACATTATCGAATGTGTGGAAGTGGGGGCAGATGTGGCTACATGTCCGTTGAGTGCCATCAAAGGGCTGTTGAATCATCCGTTGACTGATTCAGGACTGAAAAAGTTCCTGGAAGATTATAAAAAGGTAAATGGATAATCCGGTTTGAGAAACTAGGTTTTCTTCCAAATTATATGGATAGAGTGGGATGTGTCACAACTGACATATCCCTTTTTTTGCACAAAGAGGTTGTGTCAAAACGCTGGCACAACCTTTTTTTATGCACAAAGCCCAGACTTT